>NPID01000838.1_pt1 | contig 167198 bp, 184 predicted proteins | sample 8637491 | NCBI WGS metagenome assembly NPID01 (sample SAMN07420843, study PRJNA396082) | bioreactor metagenome | isolation source: sample BA6 brine-fed electro-methanogenic bioreactor BA | place: Japan: Kochi | collected 2016-06-14
CTACAAACACCGGGAGTTCAGGTCAGGTAGAGGTTCTGGCAGACATGGCCGGCATCGAGGTGGACGAGCCGATATGCCCGCTCACTATATCGCCAGCTCATCCGGTAGATAACACATGACCAGATAAAGGTGACAGCTGATGACCTGACAAATGGCTGTCCAAGACAGGCGGACATCACGTTGTCTGCCATACCGGAGGCGGTATCGATCTCAAGCAAGTGATGGGAGAAGGCAAGATACCGGTACAGGCCTGGTTTGAGTCCCTCCACACGATTAATTAACAGATACGTCTCAAATGCATGGCGTCCACCCGCTGATGGAACGGTTCTTTTGGTATAATAGGGATCACCAATTTCTTTGATCCCCTGGGTAGACCAGAGGAGGTATCCAAGCTCGCTTATTGTGAGGGGATCCCGGGTATATGACCTGACCGAAGAGCGAATTGTAATGGCTTCCCTGAGATCAAGTCGGGATATCTGGATGGCCGCAGGGTTTGGGAGATCGATCAGAACTCCCTTTTCAGGATATGGCTTATCGAGCGGTGGGGGAGTACCGCCCACCTGTTGATCAGATATGGAGAGGTGCTCATACCGGGTCATCTCCATAAAAACTCTGCCGATCTTCTGCATACCGTCTCTATGGTATGTGGGGATTATGAATGATTCTATGAAAAATAGAACGGGAGAAGAAGAATTAATACTGAATAACTCATCATGCTGAATATGCCGGATAGTCCCGATCTCATTTCTGCTCTCTATATCGAAGATGATTACGACTTGCGAGAAATATACAGGGGATTCATTGAAGATGATGGAGATATCATCGTTGCAACCGCTCAGAACAAAGAGGCAGTTGAGATCCTTGATACATTTCAATTTGATGTCATCATATCAGAGTATCAGTTATCTGATAATGGGGGAACAGATATACTCCGTTATCTGAAAGAAAAAAGTGACAAAACACCCTGTATCATCCTATCCAGCGAGGATGATGCCAATACCATACTCAGGGCATATGAACAGGGAGCAGTTGATTATATCAGGAAATCGGAAAATCCTGCGAGTATAGCAGTGATAATAAAGAACAGGATCAGAGATGCTGCATTAAAGAGGAGGAGAGAGAAGGATCTTGAGAGGAACAGGCTCCTCCTTCAGGCAACACTTGATGCCATACCTGATATTATCGGCATTCAGACGCCGGATCATAAAATTGTCTATTACAATCAGGCGGGGTACTCATTTCTGAATATGCGGCCGGAAGAGGTGAGAGGGAGACGTTGCTTTGAATTAATCGGACAGAATCGACAATGTGACATCTGTGCAACAGAAAAGGCCCTTCGTTCAAAGAAGCTGGAGAGGGTAGAGAAGTACCTTCCTGAGCAGGATCGCTATCTGGATTGTCGATCCTACCCGGTTCTTGATGATGATTCTGAGGTGATCTTCATCGTTGAACAACTCTCTGATATCACCGAGAGGAGACGTGCTGAAGAAGAGACACGGGGACTCGCAACGGAGTATGAGACCGTCTTTAATGGAACGCATGATTGCATATTCCTCATCAGGGTAACTGATGATTTGGAGTTTCGATTCGTCCGCAATAATCTCGCACATGAGAATGCAACCGGACTGACAACAGAAATGTTGCATGATAAGACACCGGAAGAGCTCCTTGGTGAAGAGGCCGGAACAGTGGTATCAGCGAACTATCAGCGATGTCTCGATACGAAGGGCCCGATCATTTATGAAGAGACACTCAACCTTCCTGCCGGTGAAAAGATATGGGAGACGCTTCTCACACCTGTTATTCAGGAAGGGAAAGTGACGCATATAGTCGGATCGAGCCGGGACATTACGAACCAGAAGCAGGTTGAGATCGAGCTTCGGTTAAGTGAAGAGCGGTACCGCGACTTTTTTAACAATGCCAATGTGATGATCCAGAGTGTTGATGAAGAGGGCCATTTCATCTTTGTCAACAGCACCTGGAAAGAGAAGATGGGTTTTTCAGATGAGGAGATAGAGAACCTTTCGCTCTTTGAGATCATTCATCCTGATTCCTTAACCCACTGCCAGAGTATATTTCAGGAGGTGCTTTCTGGAAAATCCGTCGATGGAGTTGTGGCAACATTTCTCACAAAAGACCTGCGTCCAATCCATATCGAAGGAAATGTCAATTCATTTGTCCATGATGGAAAGCTGAGGACGAGAGGGATATTTCAGGATGTTACCGGTCGAAGAATTGCAGAGGAAGCAGTTCGAATCGCGAATAAAAAGCTTCAGCTCCTCTCAAGCATCACAAGACACGACATCCTCAATGAGGTGATGGTACTGCTCGGCAATCTGGATTTTGCAGAGGAAACAAGTACTGATGCAGAAGTGGGAGCGTATCTGGAAAAGGCAAAGAAGGCTGGCAGAACAATCCAGCGCCATATCGAATTTACCCGCCTCTATGAGAACCTTGGTATCAGCGAGCCACAATGGCAGAATCTTGCCGGGCTCATTCCGAAATCAAAGGATCCGGTAACAATTACCAATAACTGTACCAGACTCTCTATCTTTGGAGATCCGATGCTTGAGAGGGTCTTTTCAAACCTGCTGGATAATACCATACGCCATGGAGAGCATGCTACCAGAGTGAGCATTGAGTGCCGCCAAAGTGAGGAGGGGCTTCATCTCATCTGGAAGGATAACGGAGTCGGAGTTGCCAACGATCAAAAAGAGACCATATTTGGACGCGGAATTGGTAAAAACACTGGTTTTGGACTCTTCCTCTCCCGGGAGATCCTTGCAATCACCGGAATGCTCATGAGGGAGACAGGTATCCCGGGTGAGGGGGCGCAGTTTGAGATCATTATTCCAAAAGACGCGTATACATTACATTAAAAACAATTGATGAGATAAATGGACAGATATCTGCCCGATTCTGCCATCAACCCTTCTATTCTACTGGAGAGAGCGTAACAGACCAGCTGCCGTCAGAGATGATGTTGAAGAGATAATTGTCGCCTTCTTTGATCGTAACCGGAACAGTTGTTGCATACTCACCGACATAGAGTTCGAAGTTGTCATTCCGTAGCTCATGGAATGCTAAAGGTGCTACACTGTCACCATCCATTAGGAAATTACCATAATAATCCATAAGCCACACACTGATGAAAGTCAGATTCTCACCCGTAATCTGACAGCTATAATTTCCAGCCGGGATCATGAAGAAGGGGGTTGCAGTATTGCCGACACCAGAAAATGTCTGCGGTGGAATCCCATTGATCATCTCCGGGATACCGAATGTGAGTTTCCATGAGGTTGGTTGACTGACTTCAACTGTTGCATCGGCATCCTCAGAAAGCATGAACGCATATGTCCAGCGGTAGTGTCCGTCAATAACGGCATCGGGCCGAACATCAGCAGTATAATTACCTTCAACCATAATGGCATCCTTCTCAGTTGAGAGAGAGACTGTTGATGCACCGGGCTCTGATCCATCAGGCTTCTCGATTTCTAGTGTCAACAGATGGACACCGGCTGAAAGGGGCATCACCGTCTTCTGATCTCCTGATCCTGAAAAAGAAACAGGTGTATCCTCCGGAGATTCTGCTGTCGGTGTTGGAGTATGATTTGGCATGACTGTGGCCGGAACCTGGCATGGCGGGTATAAGAGCTCATCTTCGAAGGCAACAGTATTAGTTGGAGTGGTTATTAGGGCAGGAGTCTGTTGCCCGGCCTCCTCACCAACACACCCTGCAATAAATGTACATCCTGTTAAAAAGAGCAATAAAGTGAGATAAAGAGTAAATACGCGTCTTTCCATGACAATACAATACTCAATCAAGATATATACCGATTTCTCTCTGCCGCCAGGAGAGGATTAATTGCATATCAGTGGCGATTATCCGGTATGGCAAACCGGCTTGTGGATGAGAAGAGCCCCTATCTCCGACAGCATGCAGAGAATCCCGTTCAATGGTTCCCTTTCTCTGATGAGGCATTTGAAAAGGCACGAAAAGCGGATATCCCGGTCTTCCTCTCAATCGGGTACTCCACCTGCCACTGGTGCCATGTGATGAACAGGGAATCCTTCTCTGATCCTGAGGTGGCAGAGGCACTCTCAGGCAGGTTTATTGCGGTAAAAGTGGATCGCGAGGAGCGCCCTGATGTTGATCGAATCGCAATGGTCGCCTGCCAGCTGATGACTGGTGGTGGCGGCTGGCCGCTCACCCTTGTCCTCACCCCTGATAAGCGACCCTTTTTTGCCGGGACATATATCCCAAAAGAGCCCCGGTATGGCAGTGCCGGACTTCTCCAGATCCTTGACCGGATATGGGAACTCTGGCGGGAGAGGCGCGAAGATGCGGAGAGCCTTGGGAGGCGTGTCGAAGAGGCGGTGCAGTCGTACCTGGCAGGGGGAGATATCCAGGTGGCAGAGGGGGTGGTTCAACAGGAAGAGAATCCCGTAGATGCTGCATATACTGCCCTTCTGAAATCATATGATCGCGAGTATGGTGGATTTGGTGAGGGGATGAAGTTCCCCTCACCCCATCTCATCACCTTCCTTCTGCGTCATGGGGGAGTGGCGGGTGTTCCTGAAGCAACAGAAATGGCGCTTGCAACTCTTCATGCGATGAGGAGAGGAGGAATAAACGATCAGGTTGGTGGTGGCTTTCACCGGTATACCACTGACCGGCAATGGAAGATCCCCCATTATGAGAAGATGGCTTGCGATCAGGCCCTCCTTCTGCATGCGTTTTCTGAAGGATACGCCGTATGCGACGACATTCTTCTGAAAGAAGAGGCACTCCGAATTGCATCCTATATGAAAACCGATCTGATGTCACCGGAAGGCCTCTTCTATACAGCAGAGGATGCTGAAAGCGGAGGAGAGGAGGGTGGCTTCTATCTCTGGTCAAAAGAGGAGATCCGATCGCTTTTTGATGAGAAGGAGGGAGAAGAGGCTGCCAATCTCCTGCTTGGAAATGCAGCTGATACAGACAGGCTTCCCCTCCGGCTTACCTTTGAGCCGCATGATCCGGAATGGCTGCACCAGGTGCGAGAGAAGCTTGCAAATGCCCGCATGAGCCGCCCACGCCCATTCCGTGACGAAAAGATCCTCCTTGATGCAAATGGAAAGATCATTGGGGCACTTGCACGCGCCGGTTTTCTCTTAAATGAGCCCGAGCTGATGCATACGGCTGTACTGGCCTATTCAAAGCTTCAGTCGACTATTGGTAAGGCAAAAGGATCTCTCTTCCATTCCATGATAAACGGGTCCATCACCTCACCACCCTATCTCACAGATTATGCAGATCTGATTGCAGCATCACTTGAGCTCCATCAGGGAACGCAGAGGGCCGAGTACCTTCTTTTCGCAGTCGAGTATACAGAAATAGCTATTCGTCAGTTCTATAATGCCGAGCGCGGCTGGTTCTGGTTTGAGGCAGAGGATACTACACTCTACCGGACACGGGATACAGAAGATGCTGCCGGGCCATCAGGCAATGCGGTTATGCTTCATAATCTCCTCCTCCTCAACCGTATCACCGGCAATCTACAATTTGGGGAGATTGCCGATCAGGTACAGTCGACGTTACTCTCCGTATTTCTGCATCACCCAAATGCCTATATCCATAGTATCGGTTCGTACCATCATCTCTCCAATGCGGCAATTGACGTTGTATCTGTCGGTAAAAGCGGTATATTTGATGAGGCAATCAGATCTTCCGGCAACCTGCTTGCAACCCATCTTCACCTCCCAACTCCACATGAAAAATTCATGGAAAAGGTACAAAAATTACAGTCGTACCAAACAGATACCGAGGAGCCTGTTGCGTATCCATGCAGGCAGGGAAGCTGCCTGCAACCGGTAATGGATCCTGATCAACTCAGAGACCTGCTCCATTCTGCATTTTATCACACTCCTGAGTAATCATCTTTGGGCAGATTCGAAGGATTCAATAGTGACAGCATCATAATGCTTCCCCATGACAACAGAAGAGAGACAGGGACGTTTTGTCAAAGGCCGGTATGTCATTGATGAAGAACCAGTGGCAGATGTACAGGAACCTGCGGCTACAGGGGAAGAGGAGGCTCACGATGCCACATCGAAAGCCCCATCCATCGAAGATCTCATCCAACTCACCTCAAAAAATGTGGAGGTAACTGTTGAAAGTGTTATTGTCCTTGGTAAAAAGCTCTTCATGACACAGGAGGGGCGTGACCATATTGAGAATAAAACCCGTCAGATTGGTGATGAGCTCCAGAAGACCGTTGGTGAGATTGCAGAAGCTGCAAAAAGAGCAATTGAGAAGAAATAAGTGGAACTCACGATTATTGCCCTCGTGGGATGGTCTTTTATAGTCTCGGGTTCAATATTTTTTTGCAGAACCTAACACTGCATGAGCAATACAATGGAAGAAAGAAATTTTGGCGGCCGAGGTAATTTCGGCGGCCCAAGAAACTTTGATGGTCCACGTGAGATGTCAAAGGCAGTCTGTTCAGATTGCGGTTGCGAATGTGAAGTTCCTTTTAAACCAACAGAGGGCAGACCTGTCTATTGCCGTGACTGCCTCCCAAAGCACCGGAAACCCCGGTTCTAATCCTTTTTCTTTGCGATTGCTGATCAATTGGCAATCTTTCTGATAATTATAATCCAGATATCGGATACCAATGGTTTTCTCATTTCCAAAACACCGTTACACACCCAGATATCATTCTCCGAGAGAACAGCAAATTCAGGAATGAATCCAATTATTCCCGGACAGGAATATAGCGGGATGTGTATACGGCCGTTATTCTCCCTCTCCACAGTTCATATGAAGGGATTTTATACTTAAAGAACATACGTTTATTTGCAGAACTCAAAACTGCATGAGCTAAACAATGGAAGGAAGAAATTTTGGCGGCCGGGGTAATTTCGGCGGCCCAAGAAACTTTGATGGTCCACGTGAGATGTCAAAGGCAATCTGTGCAGATTGCGGTTGTGAATGTGAAGTCCCCTTTAAACCAACAGAGGGCAGACCCGTCTATTGCCGTGACTGCCTCCCAAAGCACCGGAAACCCCGGTTCTAATCCTTTTTCTTTGCGATTGCTTATAAACGGGCATTCGTTCCAATTATTATAATCCAAATAACGATTTTCAATGGTTTTCATAATACCAGAACACCGCGACACACCAGGATTCCATGCACTTTAAGAAAAGCAAGCCAGAGGAATGAATCCATCATTCCGGACAGGAAATTGCAGGATGTGCGATGAGACCTGGGTGTACCACCCCAACGATCAACTGGGTATCTTATAAGGGTATTTTATACTAAAAGAACATATATTATGTGCAGAACTTAAAAACTGCATGAGTTATACAATGGAAGGAAGAAGTTTTGGCGGCCGGGGTAATTTCGGCGGCCCAAGAAGTTTTGATGGTCCTCGTGAGATGTCAAAGGCAATCTGTGCAGATTGCGGTTGTGAATGTGAAGTCCCCTTTAAACCAACAGAGGGCAGACCCGTCTATTGCCGTGACTGCCTCCCAAAGCACCGGAAACCCCGGTTCTAAATACCTTTTTTTTATCATAATCTGCGTACCTGCGCGGAGCCTTTTCTCTTTACATCAGCTATTGATTCAGCTCTCTTCAGAGAGTTTTAAGTGAAAACCATAAACACCTTGCATACAGAGATCATAGATAGATTCTCCGCAGATGAGGGTGGCTTACTTGCTTGATATCAAATGTATTCGTGAAAATCCCGAGACGGTCAAAAAAGATCTGCTCAAAAGAAATGATTCAGAGAAAATAGCCTGGGTTGATGACCTTCTCGTGATCGACAAGAAGGTGCGGGAACTGAAAGTAGAGATCGACCAGCTTCGCCAGCGGAGAAACACCATCTCCCGTGATATCAATACCGAGCGAAAAGCGGGCCGGGATACATCTGTGCTTTTAGCGGAGGCAAAAGCACTTCCCGAGAAGATAAAAGAGCTCGATTCGGTGAAGGATACAGCCGAGGACAAGGTCAGGTACTACCTGATGCGTCTCCCAAATATCCTTGATGACAGTGTCCCTGTTGGTGATGATGAGAGCGGAAATGTTGAGATCCGGAAGGTCGGAATAAAACGGGACTTCTCCTTTCCGATAAAAAATCACGGCCAGCTTGCTGTTGAAAAAGGATGGGCTGATTTTGAGCGGGCAGCACGGGCCGCAGGTGCGGGGTTCTCGTACCTGAAAGGAAACCTTGCTCTCCTTGATATGGCACTTCAGAGATATGCAATTGATCTACTGGTGAAGAAGGGCTTTACCCCGATTATCCCTCCCTACATGATGAACCGCTCCTCCTATGAAGGCGTAACCGATCTCTCGGATTTCGAGGATGTCATGTACAAGATCGAGGATTCGGAATCATATCTGATCGCAACAAGCGAACATCCCCTCTGTGCGATGTATCAGGATGAGATCTTTGAGGAGAAGACGCTCCCTCTCAGGTTAGCCGGACTCTCACCATGTTTCAGAAAGGAGATCGGATCTCATGGAATCGATACAAAAGGTCTCTTCCGGGTTCACCAGTTCCATAAAGTCGAACAGTTTGTCTTCTGCAAACCAGAAGATTCCCCGGCCATTCATGAGGAACTCCTTGCAAATGCCGAGGAACTTTATACAAACCTCGGCCTTCCCTACCATGTCGTCCTCATTTGCACCGGCGACATAGGAACAGTTGCTGCAAAGAAGTACGATATTGAGGTCTGGATGCCGCGGGAAGAGGCATACCGGGAAGTTGTCTCCTGCTCCAACTGTACCTCATACCAGGCTGTCAGACTCGGCATGAGGATGCGTGATCCCGATAATTTCGAGACCAAACATCATATTCACACCTTAAACTCAACAGAAGTGGCTACCTCACGAACAATCCGTGCCATCCTTGAAAATTACCAGTATGAAGACGGCTCTGTTGAGATTCCACACGTCCTCAGACCATACATGAACGATCAGGAATTCCTCTGATCTCTCACACACTCATTTTTTCCACGGCATATCTGGCAAGGGCAATTATAGCCAGAATAGGTGGGGAACCAGGTGCAGACGGAAGTACTGATGCATCAGTAACAAAGAGTCCCGAAATAGCAGTCTCCATATTCGTATCAACCGAGACGCCGATTCTTGCTGTTCCGCAAGGGTGTGAACCCCGGATAGGTGCTGTTACGAAGGTATTGGGATCACCACCGGCTTCTGCCAGAATGGAGGCAGCAGAAGCAGATCCCCCGATGAGACGCTCGGTATCCTGTACTGTTACCTTCTTCACGATTGTTTCGTTTACCGATCCCAAATCCTCATCCTTGATCTTCACCATCATTCCGAGAATATCTTCGGGCTCTGCCTTCGTTCCCCTGGCTGCCATGAGGGTATGCAGGGCACGCGAGTAATGGGGGAGGATGATTCCACCATCAAATGGGATATACGCCCCCATAGGAACATCATGGTTCATGCCAATTCCCGGGAGGAGAGATCCAATCGAGACGAAGGTATCGGCAAAGAGGGCTGATGTCGGGAGTGAGAGAGCTGACAGAAATCGGGGTGTTTCAAGCGCTCCTGCGGCAAGTACTACACGATCATCCCAGAAGATCTCATTTCCACACCTGACTCCTGCAACTTCGTCATTTCGGACAATTACCTCATCTGCAACTTTCTCTGTGATCACCCGTGCGCCATATGTTTCTGCTTTTCTGATGAATTGGATCGCCGACCACCGGGCATCCGAGGGACAACCAAATGCACATCGCCCGTCTCTGCAACAGAGATCAGGATTGATAAACTTCGGCATCCGATGAACCGGAAGGCCGATTCTTTCGGCGGCATCTATCAGGCGGCTGGTGCCATCACCAAGGAGATAATCGGGAAGCAGCTGTACATCAAGCTCATTCTCTACGGCGGAATAGTGTTCTGAGAGATCGATTCCAAGAGCCTTCAGCTCCTCTTCAAGGCAGCGGAGAGCATTACCACCAGAGACCATTGTTGTTCCACCGAGACAGAAGGTGCGCATCAGGCGAACACCGGCATCAACATTTGCATAGTAGTGCCCTGCATCCAGTCCTGTCACTTCCGGACCCCTTTCAATGACAAGGACATCGTGCCCGGCTTCAGCAAGATACCTGGCAGCTGCTGCACCACCTGCACCCGATCCGATCACTATCGCCATACTGATCGATTGGGGGAAGTGAAGAATAAGTATCTTCCCAATCGATCAGCCCCAACCATTAACTCTTTCTCCATCCATTTTTCTGTAGATACTATGGATCTGGGCGTCGGACGGGTAGGAGATCAGGATCTTGGCATTAGTGCACAGGAGCTCGTCACCGGCAGGACCTGTGTCATTGCCCAGTCTGGAGCCGGAAAAAGCTGGGGAATAGCAGTTCTTTGTGAACATCTCTGCAAATCATATCTTGGGTTCTGTTTAATTGATACCGAAGGAGAATATTTCTCACTCAAGGATCGGTTTCCGATCATCTGGATCGGATCAGATGAAAGCTGTGATTACGATATTGAATCAGTTGATCTCCATTCGGTGTTGCGGGATGCAATCCTCTCTTCACGCTTTGTAATCTTTGATGTATCTGAAGTGGATATGCGGGCAAAAGCAACAGCCCTCGTAAATATCCTCTATGAGCTGGAATCCGAGCTGAGGAGACCGTTTCTGCTGATTGTTGAGGAAGCTGACAAATTCATCCCCCAGTCACGTGATTCAATCAAGATGATTGAGGAGATCTCCCGCCGTGGGAGAAAACGCGGGCTCGGTCTTCTGGTGGCAACCCAGCGCCCTTCACTTGTCCAGAAGAATGTGCTGAGCCAGTGCAACAACCAGATCATCGGTAAACTGACAATTGACAACGATCTCAAGGCGGTATCCCATTTCTTTGATGCACGGAAAGAGGTGGAGGAGCTGATTACGCTTGATCCCGGCGAGTTCTTTGTGATGGGAGGACTTGTCCGGGAGAAGATCCTGATGAAATTTGGAGATCGGGAGACACAACATCGTGGAGTCACACCCCAGATTCTGCCCGGCAGGCCTCATGAAAAGAAAGAGGTAAAACCGGATCCTATTCCAGAGAAAAAGCCGGAGAGTCCTCCTGCACCACAACCAGTACAGATAGAAGCCGAAGACGAGGAAACGCAGCTTCAGAGTGGAGGGCCTGTTGATGGAGAGGATGAGACAAAAAATGCTATCCCCACACTTCTCAAACGCAATGAGGCGCTCAGGGTTGTGCAGAGCCTCTGCAAAAGGAGTTTCTGGAGACGAACCTATCTGGATAGGATCATCTCACTGGATCGGATCTCGTGGCCACTGTTGTCGGTTGAGGTGAAGTACCATGGCGGGATCCTGAAGAAGACGACCAGACGCTCATCATTTATTCTGGAGGGATTCCATGGAGAGAGAGTGGATCTCGCAGACGGCCTGATTGTGCGGCCAGGTTTTTCTGAACTGATCGGGCTTGATGAGGCAGCTGTTGCGGTCCTGAAGATCCTGACTCCGGCCGGACTGACTGCGCTTGAGATCGAAGCTGATGCCGGTCTGATGCCCGCAGATGTAAAAAAAGCGCTTAAAAGCCTCCAGAAACAAAAACATATCACCACGATGAAGACCGAAGAGGGTGCACTCGTCTATATACCTCTTCTGGAAAAGCCAATCCCAAAACTCTCCAATCTGAACCAGGTACAAACAATGAAACTTACCACTCTCTCCGGAGAGAGCAGAGGCCCTTCATTCACCGAAGATGAACTCAGAAAGATCATCAAAGGTTTGGAACCAACAGCCGAAATAACAAAGATCAGGGTGATCTTTTATCCGGTCTATGAAGCCGCAATCGCATCAGATTCCGGTGAGCGGCGGGTCTTTATTGATGGGGTGACCGGGCGCGAGATCAATGGAATGTCACACCATTGATATGACAGAGGCGTAATTTTACCTTTTTCATCCATTTGGAGAGGTATTTATATCATAAACAACGTCTTTGAAAGAATATGGAAGAACTGGATTCATTTCGATGCCTTGTATGCGGGTTTATTTATGATCCTGAACGGGGCGATCCACGACGGGGAATTGAGCCTCTGACTGCATTTGAAGATCTTCCTGATGAGTATACCTGCCCGGTCTGCGGAGTATCTGTCCTGACACAGAACTCTGCTTTTGTCAGGATAGAAACCGCCGGGCACACCTGTGGTATTGACAGGGTTTCCCGAATGGTACATAAGTAATGATCTGTTCATATCCCGGATGGACTGATATTATTGTATCAAGGCTCCCAATACTGCCAGATCATTCTCTATGAATCCAGTTCAATCGAATATCAAAAGTGATGAAAACGGGTTTATTAACCCGTTTATCCTCAATTTATGCGAGAGGCCGGATTCGAACCGGCGAACCCCTACGGGACTGGGTCCTAAGCCCAGCGCCTTTGGCCTGGCTTGGCAACCCTCGCTCAGAATAAATACTACAAACAGATCTGCACCACGTATATTTGCCTTCAAAAGATAAAAGGGAAGCCCTTTCTCTCTGCATCAGGGAGAGGAAACTGGTCAGCCACTTCTTTCAGACAGCATCAATCTCCTCGGACGGCACATTCTCCTCTCCTTTTGCCCGCCTCAGCTCCCGGATCAGGACAACATATCCTGATACTACAAGCGCAATGAAGAGCGGGCCGAGAATAAAGCCGATCAGTCCCATCACTGCAAGGCCGCCAAAGAATCCTATCCACATCAGGAGAGGATTGAGTTTTGCCCGCATGCCCATGATAAGGGGACGGAAGATGAGATCGGGTACCGCACAGACAATAGGGTAGCCTATTACTGCTATGAGTGCAGCACTTCTGAGATCACCAATCGAGATTGCATAGATTGCGAGGAAGATCATCAGGAGAGAGGGGCCAAGAATAGGCACAAGCTGGAATAATCCGGCAATAGTCGCATAAAAAAGGACGTAATCGTACCCAAGGAAATAGAAGAATGGAATCGCAAGAATAAACGTGATAACTGCGGTGATCACATGTACGACATAGATCGCATACAGGGTTCCAACAGCGGTCGTTGAGATCTCTTGCACACCTTCTGAAAGCCTGCCCGGAAGTGATTCAACAATCTCGGTATAGATCTCATCTCCCTTGTAGAGAAACGCCATAAGGGCCATTAAAAAGACAACAATCTGGACAAGGAGCATCGGAGCCTGATAGATAAGGCTGGTTGTCCAGGCAGAAAGCCCATCAAGCTGGAGCAGGATCCATTCGTTTAGCTCGCTCTGTCCGATTGAGACCGTGCCTGTAGCACCCAGTGCTGTTACCCATTCAAGGATGGTATTGATAATATTCTGGATATAGTCTGCATGACTGTAAAAGATGGAAATTGTAAAGCCAATTGCAGAGGTGACGACAAGAACAACGAGCGTTGCAATAAGGAAGGACGAGACTGCCGGATTGACCACCCTGATAAAAAGCCGGTGAATGGGGAGAAGAACAACAGCAAGAGTACCTGCAAGGATGATGACGCCAATCAACTGCCAGAAGGCGAGGGCGGCGGCGATCATTATCGCGCCTATCGTCATTATGACATATTTGTCAGGATATTTCCCACCCATCATATAGCAGAGTGATTCTCCTCAATAGGTAATAAGATAGTGAGATGCCGGGAAAGCCAAATGACAACATCAGAAGGTTTTACTATTCTTGTGCAGATATATCGTTTAAATTCTGATGCACCATGCTTGAAGAGTTCGGAAGAATAGTGATTGCCGCTGTCATCGCCTGGTTTCTCTTTCTATCAATCGATATATTCTGGCGACTTCCTCAGAAAGGAGGGGTAAGCGGCGCCGATTCAATCGGAAACGCGATTGCAGAGAGGGGTGGCGATCAGCATGGCGGATGGATGATGGGCAACATCGTCTGCTCACCCGATGCGTCGGCGGGAACATTGCTCGCTGCATGCGGAGTTTTTGTTGCAGGCATCCCCGGTGGGATTGCCGCTGCCATTCTCGTCTATATTGGAAACCGAATCTGCCACGATAAGGGATATGCAGGAACAAGCGGAGCCCTGATAGCGACGTTTATTATCGCCGGATTCATGCAGATCGGATTTCTGGCATCGGATTTCATTGCCGGAATGGTACTCGCCATTCTCACAATACAGGGGATCTCCCATATCCATGCCAGCCGGTTGATTGGGTATTTCTGGAGGTGGAGAGCCTGATTGCGGGTGCAATCTGCATAAGTATCGCTCTCTATGGCGCAGTACGAACAGTCCTTGAAAAGGAAACACTTCTCAAACTCCCGTTTGTCAATGTCATGAATTTTGGTATCGCCGGGTTGCTCGTCTTTATCCTGCCACACCCCCTCACGCTTGTTGCCGCTGCTGCATACTTTGTTGGCTCCACCCTGGAAGCAAATGCGATAGCAAGCACAATTGCACGGAGGAAGCAGGAATGATCGAGCAGATCATTACACTCACCCTCGCGGGACTGATTTTCCTTGGAGCTGTTGCAACCGCCCTCTGGAAGAATCCCTTTGACAAGCTGATCGGCATCTCAATACTCTCTGCGGGAGTCATTCCTTTCATTGTCACACAGGGATACCTTGATGTTGCGATTGTCATCTCCCTTATCATCCCAATAACAACAATTCTGGTTCTCCTCCTTCTCGGGAGGGATGTCCGATGAATCCTTTGTTTATTATCGGGTTTGGACTCATCATCCTCGGAACTGTTGCCACAGCCTGGCCATCCCCTAAAGACTACATCACCCGATTGATCAATCTCGAACTCCCGGCATTTGGTATCCTCATCGTGATGCTTTCATTTGACGAGACGCTGGCACTCCTGACATTTATTGCAGTCACTTCCATCTCGACCTTCCTCTTTATCCGGGTCATCGAGAAGAAGGAGGGAAGAAAATGATCATCCGCAGAATATCCGGGATCCTTTCGAACTTCACGAATCTCTCCCGCGTTTATGCCGTTTTGGTGATCATCGTTATAATAACCGGTATTGTAAGCATCCCCTCTTTCGATTATCAGGGCGACCGCCTGTACCCGAAGACGATTGACCGCGACAGTCCGCTTGATCCCTATGATCGGGGTGGCATCCCCTTCGAGTCAACAGTTGTTCTCGCGGAATACCCGAAGAACTCACCATATCTTGGGTACATAACTGCATACCTGACACCACTCTCGCTTGCTCTGGCTGAAGCAACCCAGCATATGGGAACGACCATTGTAGCCCATCCCGGCGGGATCATTGATGAGATCCTCTATGCAACACGGGGGCTCGATACCGTCGTCGAGACCACAATTCTCTTTGTCGGGTTTGCCGTTGCCGCATACCTTTTCCGCCGGAGGGGAGACGAATGATCGATACATTCCATATCGGGATGTTTGCGGCATCACTCTGCATCATCATCGCCTTCTTCTCGTTTATGAAAGAGACCGATGACCTGCACAGGCTCCTTCTTACTGATCTTGCTTCGGTGATGGCGCTCTTCTTGATTGCGCTTGTTGGAACCGACCTTGCTGAGGCGCTGATTCTCCCTGGCCTTGTGGTCACCATCTCAAAACTGATGGCACTTGCTGAGATTTACCTTGTAAAAGAGGGTATTCAGGGGAACCGGCCAGCAAGGACACTTGATATAGAGGTACTCCAGAGTGCCCCGGCAATCCTGGCATCGATCCTGATACTCTACGGAATCTTCCTCTCCGGCTTTTCAGGCGGGGCCGTTGCAGGTCTCGGAGTCATCTTCTATATGATCTGCAAAGGCCACCAGGAACGCTTTGAACTGATTGAGACGGTGAGCGGGTATGCCTGGGTTGCGTGGATTGCGGCATTCTTCATCATCCTGATCTTCCCGTCGCAATGGTTCCTTGCCGTGATGATAGCGGGTGGTGCAATCCTCATTAAAGTAACTGCAAAACTCTCCTTAATCGGTACAATGCGGGGTGAATCAGATGTTTGATCTGAATATTGAAGGTGCAGAACTCTTTGCACTCCCATTTGGAGATATCGTCCCGTACTTCAGTGTATATTCTGCCACACTTGCTGCATTTGTCCTGATCTTCATCCTGATCTCAGCATTTGACCGGCCTGAACGGCAGCTGAATATCATATTCGGCGGGGATGCATTCTATGAAAAGGAGATAAAGGAAGGTGATACACGCTTCTCACGATTCATGGCAATTGCCTGTGGCTTTGCAACACTGGGAGCAGTGCTGACAGGCGATATCTTCAACTTCACCCTTTTTGCGGTTCTGGTCGGGATCACAAATATCGCAATTGTCGCATCCGCCGGGAACCGCCATGTCTTAAATGCTGCATTCCAGTATGGAATCGTTGCAATGATCGCAACGGTCCCACTCTTTGGTGCGGCAGCGATCATCCTGGCAACCACAGGAACGCTCTCAATCTGGACACTTGCCGGGATGGGGACAGTGCCGCTTCTAGCAAAGGCACTGTTAATCCTCGGCGTGATGGGGGAAGGTATCGCACCGCTGTATATCGGTAAAGCCGAGATTATCAGGGCACAGGGAGCTCCCTTTGTCCTGATGATCCATTTCAGTTCACTCCTGCTCTTCCTGCGGGTTATAGAGATAGTCCTGGTGATTTGAAGATGAAGAAACGCTATGTTCAGCTGATTGCCATCATCTCCGGCATCCTTCTTATCATACTTTCAGTCGCAGGACATCAGGGTAGTGTACAGCTGCCTGTCGCTGCTGTACTGAGTATCGTACTGGCACCGGTCTTTCTTATCTCAGTCGGACTTCTCTTCTCGGCTGAAATAACTGACGGGGACATTCCGTTTATGGGGTACTAGAGTCTATGATCGAATATATCATCGCTGCAATGTTTGCCGGCCTCCTGCTCCACGGTATCCACCGGAAAGTGATTGCACGAATTCAGGGACGACCGGGGCCGCCGATCTGGCAGGAGATACTTCATACCCTGAAATTCCTTGGAAAGGAGTCCTGGGTACCAAAAACAGCGAGCCAGGGCGTTTTTGTTGCCGTTGTGGGGATCTCAATTGCGATCTGGACCGCAGCGTTGATGCTCCTGATCACGCAGGAGAGTCTTCTTCTTCTGTTTGCACTCTACGTGCTCCATAAGATCGTCGAACACGGAATCGGTCTTGCCTCGGGATCACCCTATGCCAAGTTCGGGGCAATACGGTCGGTTGTCTCGGCGGCATCTGAACTTCCACTCCTCTCAAGTGTCGCACTCATCTATCTTATTACGGGATCACTTATGCTCCGTGATATCGAAGCATATCAGGCAATGAACGGGCCACTCCTCATTGTAGCATTCCCGGCAGCCATTGCTCTTTATATGGTGATCCTCTCAAAGATCCACTATGGCCCCTTCTCGATTGTAGAGGCAAAAGAGATCGTCAGCGGATACTGGACAGAGCACTTTGGTGTCTGGCGCGGCCTGATGAATGCAGCATTTGGCCTGAAGACATTTGTCCTCCTGTATACCTTTGTGGTAGTCTTCATCGGGCCAATCGGCCTTCCCCTTACGCTCCTTGCAATCCTGATCCTGATGATAACACTCTCATTTGTCTGTGCAGCCACCCCGATGCTCTCGCCCTATGATAGTGTTACCGTTCAGACACTCACAACCGGCCTCATTGCCATCTATATCATCTATCTGGGGGTATTTGCATGAGCCTGATCCGTTATTGCCTGCTTGCCGGTATTCTGTTGTATATCGGCATATTCCTGATACAGGGTGCAGCCACCGGTGCAGTACTTGTTGCTGCTATCATCGGAATCCTCATTCTTCTTGGGATAGGATCCACCCTCTTCATCTCTGATGAAAAACAGCTGAAGAGAGTTGAGATGATCTTACTCTGGTGTTCCATACTGGTTTTTGCAGTCTATGGAGTTCTGGTTGCCGGGGGGATTTTATGAACAGGTATCTGTATGAAAAGGATCTCAGACAGATGAAACTCATCATCCTTGAGAGCAGACGCCATGATGCAGCTGTTCTGGAACTTGCCGCAATCCTTGATATAAAACGCCAGCAGGTCAGAAAGATACTCATAGAGCGCTCCGATATGATGTTTCTTGAAAATCTTCCTGCACGCTGTGATGCAGCAAGAGAAACAGGTGACGAAACTGAGAGGCTGCTTGGCATACCCCTCCTTACGCAGGCTTTCCATCTGTTGTCAGGGGAAGAAGGGATTCGCGTCAGGGAACAGTATCTTCAGAGGATACAGAATGGTATCACACCGGAGGTTGCTCTTTCCGAGGCACAGGTGGATATGCTGGAGTTGATCAAAAGATGAATCTGCTTCAAAGCCTTAAAAATGCCGTTCGATCACGCTCAATCCATGTTGCCTATGTCAATGTCGGATCCTGCAATGGCTGTGATATCGAGATTCTTGCATGTCTCTCTCCCCGCTATGATATCGAACAGTACGGAATCTATGTGCATAACAACCCACGTGAAGCGGATGTTCTTCTGATCACCGGAGCATTTAGCCCGCAGTGGGAAGACAAACTCAAGCCGCTGTGGGATAAGATTCCTCATCCAAAAGTCGCAGTCGCCATCGGAAATTGCCCGATATCAGGATGCGTCTTCAACCGGCCGGAAACCCTTGTTGATCCGCCGGTATCAAAACATATCCCGATCGCAGCTGAGATTCCTGGTTGTCCCCCCCGCCCGACAGAGATCATCAGTACCATCCTCTCGCTGGCACCGATAATCTTCAAAGATTATGAGGAGACGAAGAAATGAAAAAGACAGTTGACATATCCCTCCCGGTCGGCCCGATGCATCCCTGCTTTAAGGAGCCCTGCCGTATAAAATGCGAAACACGGGGCGAATATGTCCTTTCAGCCGAAGTTGAACTGGGCTATGTAAAGAAAGGGATCGAGCGGATCATGCGGGGAAGGCCCTGGCAGGAAGTGATGTTCCTGGCTGAGCGGGTCTGTGGGATCTGTTCGGTCATCCACAACTTTGTCTTCATCGAAGCAGTTGAACAAATCAGCGGAATTGTGCCGACGGAACGTGCGGCATACCTTCGGGTGATCGTCAACGAGCTTGATCGGATGCAGAGCCATCTCCTGGCAAACTACTCATATTGCTACACAATTGAGCATGAAACCCTTGCAATGTACCTGCTGAACCTCCGTGAGACGGTCATGGATCAGCTTGAACTGATCACCGGGGCACGGGTCACCTGCGCATATATCGTTCCGGGCGGCGTCAGATCCGATCTTCGACCAGACGATGCAGATAAACTCAGAGCAGCCCTCGATCATATCGATACTGAACTTACCCGGTTTGTCAGGATCTTTGAAACAGGACCGCTCATCGCCCTTCGTTCAAAAGGGATCGGGATCCTCACAAAGGAAGCAGCGATTGAGTCACATGCTGTCGGACCGACCGCACGGGCAAGTGGTATTCAGGAGGATCTCAGAATGCACCATCCAACATACAGACTCCTCAACTTCAAGCCCATTATCCGGCAGGAAGCAGATAACTATGCCCGTATTATGATGCGGTTTGAAGAGGTATTCCAGAGTACCACACTCATCCGTTCAGCACTAGCAAAAATGAAAGAGGGGCCAATCCGTGGTGGGGGTACGATCAAAGCAGGATCGATCAGGTACACGGGCGAGGCCCCGAGAGGAGAACTCCTCTATGAACTCACAACAGATGAACATGGCAGGATTCTTGAGATTGCAATCCAGACACCATCCATTCCGAATATGCAGGTCTGTTCCCATGCTATGCTGATAGATGCACAGTCGGCAGCTGATATCACCTCCATCTTTATCAGCTCAGATCCCTGCATCGCCTGTACAGAGAGGTAAGATTCGTGTACTCGATTATCTATTACATCAGGGAATTTCTGCGGCCGAAATGGATTACAACGTTCTTCACGGCAAAGACTGCACCCCTTACAGCCCCTCCCTACTTCCGGGATTTTCCAGTTCTCACAGATAAGGAGTGCACAAACTGTCTGGCCTGCATGATGATCTGCCCGGCACCTGAAGCGATCGTTGTTGTACAACGTGAGGGAGTCTGGCAGCCCGAGATCACAAAAGGGCATTGTATCAGATGCGGACTCTGTATCGAGGCGTGTCCCGAGGATGTCCTTGCAAGCGGGCGAATACTTACATACAAAAAAGATGAGAAACTCATGTTGAAAGCCTCATTCCAGATCGAGATCGATCAGGCGAAATGCATGGGATGCGGGAACTGTTCGGTTGCCTGCCCGGTGAACAGGGAGATAGATCCCGCTCTCCGCTCCAGCGGTACATCAACATCTGATGAAGTGATCATGCGGGTTGATACCGGCCAGAACAAGGTGCTCCATGAAGAGAAATGCACAGGCTGTAAGACCTGTGAAGAGAATTGTTCGAACAAGGCCATTCGTATAGCCCGTGTTGTTGAAGCGCTCCAGGGGGAAGAAGAATGACATTCATACTCTCATCAGGACGGACGATCCCTCAAGGTTCCTTTGTCGAACATAAGCTCTCGAAAGGATACCAGAGGGCAACCTCAATGATATTTATTCACCCACTCGATATGATGGAGCTCGGTATAGAATCTGGTGACCGGGTTCATGTTACCAGCGACTTTGGTTCTGTTGTTCTCACAACCGAAGCTACCAATGACATACCACCAGGACGTATCTATATAGCGCTTGGTCCGTATGCGAATGCAATCACCGGGGGGTACACCCATGGCACAGGCATGCCCGACTACAAGGACATTCCCATTGAAATTGAACCAACAGATGATCCGGTGCCGACAGTCTGGGAACTGATGGAGATGGTTGGAGGGCTTCGCTATGGACATTAAAGATGTTCCCTGCCCATTCTGCGGGTGTCTCTGTGACGATATTGATGTTCGGATAGAAGAGAACAGGATTGTCGGTGTTGAAAACTGCTGTACTCTTGGAAATGCCAAGTTCCTCTCAAAAAAACGGCTGCAACATCCGATCATGAGAAAAAACGGCAAATGGGAGGAAGTAACCTATGAAGAGGCGATCGATGAGACCGCCCGCATCCTCTCAGATGCAATGCGTCCGCTCCTGTATGGATGGAGTGGAACCGTTGGAGAGGCGCAGGTTGTTGGTGTCCACCTTGCAGAAGAGATAGGGGCACTCATTGACAGTACAACGTCAGTCTGCCATAATCCATCCATCCTGGCAATCCAGGAGGTGGGACATCCAGGCTGCACCCTCGGGCAGGTGAAGAACCGTGCCGATCTTGTTGTCTACTGGGGATGCAATCCGATCGAAGCGCATCCGAGGCACATGAGCAGGTACACAACCTATGCCGACGGATACTTCATCGATAACACAGTAAGTGAAAGAACAGTCATTGTTGTTGATATCAGGAGATCTGAGGGCGCCAAAGTGGCAGATGAATTCATCCAGGTGAAACCTGGAGGAGACTATCTTGTCCTCTCAGCCCTCCGTGCAATGGTCAGGGGAAAAAGCGATGTTGTACCGGACTCAGTCGCGGGTGTTAAAAAAGTTCAGCTCCAGCGTGTTGCAGATCTTCTGATGAAAGCAAAATTCGGAGCAGTCTTCTTCGGCCTTGGAGTCACGATGAGCCGTGGAAAATACAAGAATGTCAGAAATGCAATCGAACTCGTCTCGGAACTCAACAGAAAGACGAAATATACCATCAGTGCAATGCGTGGACACTTTAATGTCTATGGATTCAATGAAGTCCTCACCTGGATGGCAGGATACCCATTTGCCGTTGATTTCTCACGCGGTATCGCCTTCTACAATCCCGGCGAGACAACCGTCATCGATCTCCTTGAGAGGAAGGAGCCGGATGCCTGCCTCGTTGTTGCAAGCGATCCAGGTGCACACTTCCCAAAATCCACGATTGAACATATGGCATCGATACCAACAGTGCAGATTGACCCTTGTGTCAATGCAACAACCGCACTCTGCCGGGTGCAGATACCTGTTGCAATTACCGGGATCGAAGCTGCCGGAACCGCATACCGGATGGATGGAGTTCCGATCAGGATGAAGAAAGTACTTGAAACCGAATTTCCAACCGATCAGGAGATTCTTGAGCGAATCGTCACACGTATACGGGAGATGAGATCAGATGGCTGAGATACTGCTGAAGAATGCCTGTGTCATTGACCCGATATCCGGCATAAACGGGGAATTGATGGACATCGCCATCTCCGGGAGCCGGATAGTCGAAGATGCATCCCTACAGGCCGAGGTGATCGATTGCCAGGGTTTCCTCACCCTTCCGGGAGGAATCGACTCCCATACGCATACATCAGGGACAAAAGTGAACTTTGGCAGGTATATGAGTCCTGAGGATATGCGTGCCGGCAGAACCTCAAAGAAAGGACACATGCATATCACCTCAGGGTATAGTGTCCCAACAACGTACGGAAACAGCTACCGGTACAGTGCACTAGGATACACCACCCTTGTTGAGGGTGCAATGGCACCACTTGAAGCCCGCCATACCCATGAGGAGTTCAAGTTCACCCCCCTTCAGGACTCCTTTGCAAATACCCTTTTTGACGGGAACTGGGGGATGCTCAGGGCTCTTGAAGACGGTGATATTAAACGTGCAGCAGCGATCGTTGCATGGACGCTCACTGCCGTGAAAGGGTTTGCCATCAAACTGACAAATCCCGGAGGGACAGAAGCCTGGGGTTTTGGGAAGAATGTTTCCTGTATCAATCAGAGAATACCAACATTCGACCTGACGCCAGCTGAGATCATCAAAGGTGCAATCAGGGCAAATGAGATGCTCCATCTTCCTCATTCTGTGCATCTTCATTGCAATAATCTCGGAACTCCCGGAAACTTTACCTGCACAATAGGGACATTCGGGCACGTACCGGATCTCAATGACAAACGCCAGTCGCTCTATGCAACCCATGTCCAGTTCCATTCCTATGGCGGCAGCGGGTGGGGAGATTTCTGCTCAAAGAGCGAGCCGGTTGCCAATATGGTGAACTTCCGGCCACAGATCGTCATTGATATGGGACAGGTGATGTTTGGCCGCACTACGACGATGACAGCAGACGGACCGATGGAGTTCAACCTCTACCGGCTCCACCACGATAAATGGAGCAACCATGATGTCGAGCTTGAAACCGGTTCCGGTATCATACCGGTGAACTACCGGAAGAAGAATCTGGTGAACAGCATCATGTGGGCGATCGGCCTTGAACTTGCATTACTCGTGAAAAATCCCTGGCAGTGTATGCTCACAACCGATAGTCCAAATGGCGCTCCGTTTGTGAAGTACCCAGAGATCATCGCCCTCCTGATGAGCAAACGGTATCGGGATTTAGAATTTGCAACAGTCCATCAGGATACAGAAAAGCGTGTTCCTCTCCCGGCAATTGATCGGGAGCTCGACTGGCATGATATTGCGGTGATGACCAGAGCAGGGCAGGCACGGGCGCTTGGGATCACCGATCTCGGCAAGGGCTATCTATCACCAGGGGCAGAGGCGGATATTGCCATCTATCCATTAAGGATCGATGAAATTGATCCATCTGCTGACTATGAAAAAGTGATACAAGGCTTTTCACAGACTGAATACACCATTAAACGAGGGCGGGTTGTCTCCCGGCGGGGAGATGCGATCATCGACGGCGAGAACACGACTTTCTGGGTGAAGCCGAAGGTTCCTGCTGCCTATGATATGCAGCATGACACCGCATTTCAGGAACTCTTTGAACGGTACTACAGTATCAGGATGAGTAATTATCCGGTTCAGGAAGAATACCTCCACAGAAATCACTGCATTGAAACGGAGACTGATCTATGAACGTGACCATCACCTTCAGAAACCGCAGAAACCCTTTCATCCCAATCGAAGCAGAGATGATCACCCCGGATGCATTCTTCAATAACAAGGAAATTTGCGTTGGAGAAGGGAACAGGACTGTACACCTTAGTGAGCTCGCAGATGTTGGTATCGAAGGGACAGCATCGTCAGTAGATGAGATCGAGATCCTGATACGCGGAGATGCATCGCTCGTTAAACGTGTCGGTGAATACATGACCGGGGGGAGAATCACCATCGAAGGTTCTATCGGGATGCATTGTGGGAATTTTATGTCCGGCGGCAGAATCGAGATATTGGGCTCAGCTGACGGGTGGCTTGGACGCGAGATGCGGGGTGGTGAAATTCTCTGCCATGGAGATTGCGGAGATTACTGCGCCAGTGGATACCGTGGGGGGCGTCGCGGTATGCGGGGAGGGTCAGTTGAGGTACTTGGATCAGTTGGCGATTTTGCATGCGAGCATATTGCCGGGGGTGAGGTGCTGATTCATGGCAATACCGGAGACTTTGCATGTGCAGAAATGAAGGGCGGAACCGTCACCATCCTCGGGGACACAAGCCGCGTCTGTGCAAATATGTCTAATGGCACCTGTTATGTGTATGGTTGCGCGGCGGAGATGATCCCAACCTTTGAAAAGAGAGGGACAATCAATCATGACGGTCTTCTGTTTCACTATTTCAGAGGAGATGTGGCAAACCGGGGAAAGGGAGATCTCTATACTGCCCGCTTCACCTATCTTCAGTGAAAAAAGCCATTACACAGGGACATGCGCCTTCACCCACCGTGCATAGGTGGCGCGAAGACGCGCAATCTCATCATCAGTGAGGTCACCCCGTCGGGTCTTTCTCAGGTATTCCTCAAGCTGGGATACGATCTGATCAGCCTCAGCATAAGTCTGCACCTCGATATAGACCGGCGCCTTCTGTGAACTGATGATCTCTCCACAGATCGGGCAGAGTTTCCATCTCTGAAGATGATCCATATAGGTAAATGACCGGCACCCCGGACACCGGATTACGATATACATAGGTACCCGATGGTATACGGATTTGACGATAAAGGTATCGGAAGGTGACTGGAAAATCCCGATCCGATACCGTGTTCCTCATCTGCTGCCCCGTGGAGGCAAAAACCCCGGCAAAGAGATTAATCTCTATCCAGCAGATAACAGAAGTGAGCAAAATGTCAATTGAAGTTATAGGGGTTGAAAACCTCCCTATTATCCAGCCGGGTGATGATCTCGCCGGTCTCATCTCCGAAAAGATCGCCCTTATGGAGGGAGATATTCTCTGTATCGCCAGTTCTGTCTATTCCAAGTCAGTGGGAAATATACGGAAGCTTGATGAGATCACGCCCACCCCTGAAGCCGGGCGGATTGCCGGCATGACCCATGAGGACCCCCGCTTTGTCCAGGCTGTTCTTGACTCGTCAGTTGAGATCATCCTTGATCATCCTTTCATCCTCTCAAGACTTGCCTCTGGCCATATCGGCGTCCGGGCAGGTGTCGATCACAGCAATGTAGAGGATGGAATTGTCATTCTTCTCCCGGCTGATCCCATGAAAGCTGCTGAAGCAATCAGATCAGAGATCAGGGAGAGGACCGGAGTCAATATTCGTGTAATCCTGACCGATACCTGTGGGCGGGCATTCCGGCGCGGACAGACCGGCCACGCAATAGGATGGAGCGGCATGACTGCAATTCGTGATTTCCGGGGTGATCATGATCTCTTTGGCCATGAACTTCTCATTACAGAAGAGGCGGTTGCCGATGAGATCGCTGGTTTTGCAAACTTCGTGATGGGCGAGAGCAATAAAGGAGTTCCGGCAGTTGTCTTCCGGAATATGGAGACCTGGAGCGGGCACGATATGCTCTATTTTGAGGAAAACGAGGATATCATCAAAGAAGCACTGAAAAAAAGAGATGAAATCAGTATAAGAAATTCATAATATAGATAAAGACTCCAATGCCAATTGCTACTGCAATTACGGTTTTTGGGTCAATTGTGACCTGACGCCTGTCCTCGCTATCATAATAGGTGACAAGGCCTGCGGAGGATATCATTCTTCCACCTTTCTTCTTTGCCATGGAGACAGGTTTCTCCGTGCATATATTTAAACAAACGGTCAATAGGTAGGATATGGAGAGAGGTACCTCCATTGAGGGGTTCGCATTTTTAGGTGATGAATTATCACTCCGGCCGGTTAGAATTGAGATTGCAGATGGAATCATCAGATCAATTGAAGAGGTCAAAAACCCACCAAAACGCTGGATCCTCCCTGCACTCTTCAATGCTCATACTCATATCGGAGACACCGTGGCAATGGATCTGCCAGTTGATGGGGACCTGGAATCGATCGTTGCTCCGCCTGATGGGTTGAAACATCGAATTTTGCGCGCGACAGAAAGAGATACTCTTGTTTCTGCCATGAAGACGACAATCGGGTTCATGGAGCAGACCGGGTGTGCCGGCTTTGCCGATTTTCGTGAAGGGGGGGGTGAAGGTGTTTATGCACTCAGGGAGGCTGCCGCCGGGTGTGCCACCCAACCGGTTATCTTCGGAAGGGAAGGGGGCGAGTTGATCTCAGATGGGTATGGTATCAGCAGTGTTCGTGACCTTCACAATCTTGATTCCAATATTGAAGCTGCCCGCCGTGCCGGTCGCAGGATTGCAATTCATGCCGGGGAACGAGATTCTGATGATATTGAAGGTGCACTATCCTATAACCCCGATCTCCTGATTCACTGTACTCATGCCCGCCGAAGAGATCTCAGGCGCTGTGCAGATGAAGGAATACCGATTGCCATCTGCCCACGATCAAACTGGATCCTTGGGGTGACCAGATCGCCGGATCATCCGCCTGTTCAGGAGATGATCGATCTCGGATGCAGAATCTTCCTTGGCACAGATAATGCAATGTTCGTGCAGCCGGATCTCTGGCGCGAGATGGCATTTCTCTCTGTGATCACGAATATTTCTGCGCGTACCATTCTGGAGATGGCGATTGGGGGATCAGCCCTCACAAAAGACCCCTACTGGATTGAAGAGGGCAAAAAAGCTTCAATTATTGAGATAAATCCTGAACGATCCAACCTGGTGTCCTCCCGCGATCCTATCAGAACAGTGATCTCACGGGGGGGGTCATGCCATCTTGATAGAATTCTTTTTTAATTGATAACCACCTAATTATTAAGAACTGATTTTGGTGGTATATATGTTTCATACACTTCTGGTCGCAATTGACGGGTCTGAAATTGGTATGAATGCTCTGGATAAAGCCATTGAGCTTGCCAGAGGATTTAAAGCCAATCTACATGCAATCTATGTCATTGAGACAGGGCTTATATCATCTGTTCCGATGGACAATACATGGGAGGTCATCTATAGTCTTCTTGAGAAGGAGGGAACCGAGGCACTGGATAAGGCAGAGAAGAAGGCTGCTGATGCCGGAATAACACTCACGAAACATCTCCTCTCAGGCCATGCAGGCAATGAGATCCTCAATGTCTCTGAGAAAGAGAACGTTGATCTGATCATCGTCGGGTCACGTGGCAAGTCCGAGATCGATCGCCTCTTAATCGGGAGCGTTTCAGCCCATGTCGTGAAATACAGTACCGTTTCAACCATGGTGGTGAGGGTATAAGCACAATGATTGTACGTGACTATATGACAAAAAATGTGGTCACAGCTGACACTCCGGCAAACAGGGATGAGATCCTGAAGATTCTGAAAAGAACCGGGATCAGCGGCGTTCCTGTGATGAAAGACGGGAAGCTTATCGGGATCATAACCCGAAAAGATCTTCTCAGCAACCCCCATGAGACGCAGATTGCCTTATTAATGACCCATGATCCCCTCTCCATATCTCCGGATGCCACTTTGAGAGAGGCGGCAGAGATAATCATTACAAATAATATCCGGCGACTTCCGGTTGTTGAAGATGATAAACTCGTTGGTCTTATCAGCGTTGCCGATCTTGTCGGAGCGGTTGCCCAGCTGAAGATCAAGGATGAGATCAAGAACCGGTATATTGCCAGAACATTTGCTCTCTGGAGTGAGACACCACTCACAATTGTCGGAAGGATCATGGAGATTGCACATGTTGATGCAATTGCCATTCTTGATTCTGAAAGCAGACTTGAAGGGATCATTACCGAACGTGACCTCATCAGGTGTTCCTGTATTGAGGATGATGTCGAGGTAAGCGATTTTTCTAATGGCACAGACGATGACGAGTGGACCTGGGAAAGTATACGTGATATGCATATGATCTCCTATGGGATATCCCGAATTCAACTTCCAACAAAACCCGTCAAACTTGCAATGGTCAAGAAGGTTATTGCCGTTCCAACAAATGCCGGTGTTTCCGAATGTGCATTGAAGATGAAGAGAGGACGTGTTGATCAGCTGCCGATAGTCAACGGCGATAACAGGCTCGTCTCAATGCTCTATGATCGGGAGCTCATCAAGGCACTTCTCGACTATACGCCACAATAAGAATATTTATCATAAGTAATCACTAAATATGAAACAATACCAATCATTTTTTTCATTTTGATTTTTGGGGGCATACTATGATGCAACAGCCACAGGAGATTATGAAGGGAACGACAACCATCGGGATTGTCTTCTCAGATGGAGTCGTGCTCGCAACAGAGAAGCGGGCAACGATGGGCTATATGATCGCAAGCAAAAATGCAAAGAAGATCTATCAGATTACCAACACAATCGGCATGACAACGGCCGGCGGTGTTGGCGATGCCCAGCAGCTTGCACGACTGATGAGTGTGGAGAGCAATTTATACCAGATCCGGCGGAGGACAAATATCTCTGTCGGAGCCTCGGCAACTCTCCTCTCAAATTACTTAAACCAGAACCGATACTTCCCCTATTATGTACAGCTCCTTGTTGGCGGGGTGGATGATACAGGTTCTTCTGTGTACTCCGTTGATGCGATGGGTGGTGCAACACGTGAAGATGACTTTGTTGCAACCGGATCTGGATCTCCTATGGCATTTGGTGTGCTTGAAGACAGGTTCAAGCCAGGCTTCTCGGAAAAAGAAGCAGTCGAACTTGCTGTCCGTGCCTTAAAATCTGCCATGAGGCGGGATGCAGGTTCAGGTGAGGGGTACCAGCTGGCTGTCATAACGGCAGAAAAATTCGAGGTGCTTGATGATAGCACCCTTGAAAAGATCGTTAAAACCCTTCGCAACTAACATTTTTTTAAAAACTTTTTTAGGAAGATTCCATGTTAATTGAGGACAGACTCAAAGAGCTGAAAGAGCTTATCAACCGTAAAGTACCTCCGGGTATAACGGTTTCCAATGTCGAATTCGAAGGCCCCGAACTGGTCATCTACACAGACGATCCCAAACAGTTTGCAGATCAGGCAGATCTGATCAGGGTGCTTGCACGCGATCTCAGGAAACGAATTGTGGTCCGTCCGAACATTCTCGAGGATCCTGAGAAGGCATATGACGAAATCGTCAGGATTGTACCGGAGAATGGAGGTATCACCGATATATTCTTTGATCCAGATACCGGTGAGGTGCTTATCGAAGCAGAAAAGCCCGGTGTCGTCATCGGCAAAAATGGATCCACCTTAAGAGATATTACAAAGAGTATCGGATGGTCACCAAAGGTTGTCAGGACACCCCCAATTGAGAGTTCAACGGTAAAACAGATTCGACAGTATCTCCGGGCAAATCGTGATGAGAGGAAAGAGTTCCTCCGTATGAGTGGACGGAGGATCCACCGGGATATCAACACCAAAGATCAATGGGTCAGAGTTACCACGCTCGGTTGCTGCCGGGAAGTTGGGCGGGCTGCATTTCTTCTCTCAACACCCGAAAGCCGGATACTGATCGACTGTGGCGAGAAACCCGGTGCAACAAATGGTGCAACCCCATTTCTCGGAGTTCCTGAGATTCAACCCCTGACAAATCTTGATGCGGTCGTCCTCACCCATGCACATCTTGACCATTGCGCACTGGTTCCATTCCTCTTCAGGTACGGTTTTTCAGGCCCTGTTTATTCGACACCGCCTACCAGGGATCTCGCCTCAATGCTCCAGCTTGACTACCTTGAGGTTATCAGGAAAGAAGATCGGCCAGCTCCATATTCATCCAATGAAGTGAAGCAGTATGTCAAGAATTCAATCACCTTGAACTATGGATCAGTCACCGATATTGCCCCGGATATCAAGCTCACATTCCATAACGCAGGACATATCCTCGGATCTGCGATCGCACATTTCCATGTTGGCGACGGGCTGTATAATATTGCTTTTACCGGCGACTTCAATTACAGCAAAAGCCGTCTCTTCAACCCTGCAACCGCCAGCTTCCCACGCCTTGAGGCGATCTTCATGGAGAGTACGTATGGTGCATCCCATGATATGACTCCTGCACGAAGGGATGCAGAGATGAAGCTGTATGATGTGATCAAAAGGACAATCGAACGTGGGGGGAAAGTAATCATCCCTGCATTTGCGGTTGGACGGTCACAGGAAGTGATGCTGGCGCTTGAGGAGGGTATCAGAAAAGGTGAACTTCCGCCTGTCAAGATCTTCCTCGATGGAATGATCAAGGAAGCAACAGCCATCCATACCACCTATCCCGAATACTTAAATTCAGATCTCAGAAACCAGATCTTCCGCGAAGGATTGAACCCGTTCCTTTCTGAATGTTTTGAGCAGGTGGATTCTTCTGATAAGCGTGAAAGCGTGATCTATGGGGATCCTTCTGTCATCATTACCACATCAGGAATGATGAATGGCGGCCCGGTTATAGAATACCTCCATAACCTGGCTGCAGATGAACGCAACACTCTTGTCTTTGTCGGTTATCAGGCAGATGGAACTCTGGGAAGGCGTATCCAGAAAGGCTGGCGTGAGATCCCTGTCGGGGTGAAAGGAACGATCACCGTTAACCTTGAGGTGACAACCGTCGAAGGATTTTCTGGCCACTCGGATCGCAGGCAGCTGATGAGTTTCATCGGGAAGATGCATCCAAAACCTGAGAAGATATTCTGTGTTCATGGGGAAGAGAGTAAAACCCTCGATCTCGCAAGTTCTATCTATAAGAAATTCCATATCCAGACTCATTCTCCGATGAACCTTGAAACCTATCGAATGGTGTAGGCCAGCTATCCTTTCCAAAAGAACAGGGTTTATAGCAATATGAAAAACCATATCCCCCCAATTCTTGGCATATTTGCGGTAATGGCACTCTCAAATGCCATTGTACCAGTACTGCCAGCATTTGGGGAGGGAGCAGCCCTCCAGGGAATCATCTTTTCTGCCTATTTTTTTGGTGCACTCGTCACCGTCTTTCCAGCCGGGCTTGCAAGTGATCGGATCGGCTCTGCGCTCCTGATCAAAACCGGGCTTGCTATAACCGTAATCTCCGGAATTGTGATCCTGGCAACCAACTCCCCATTCATACTCATCCTTGCACGGGTTTTGGAGGGAGTGGGGGCAGGCCTTCTGATTGCATCTGCAATGTCACTTCTGAATGCCGATCCCGATCATACCCGCCTCTCGGGTTTTTTTATGGGATCATTGAATGCCGGGCTGCTTGCAGGCCTTGCCGGAACTGGTTGGATCGTTTCACAGATCAGCGATCCCCGGTCAGGACTTGCAGCCTTTACAATTATCTCAGGGGTTGCTTTTCTCCTCTCACTTTTTATGAAACAGTCAGCAGAAGGAAGGATCTCTTTGCCGACAGAGCTTCCCCGTTACCTGAGCCAGTACAAATGGCTCTGGTACTCTGCAATCGTTGTCCTTGGAACAACCGGGGCAGCAACCGCCCTCTATCCCGAGTTTGGCGGACATGATCCCTTTGCAACCGGACTCTATATTGCCAGTATGAACCTTGCAACGATGATTGCAGTTCTTGTCGTCTCACATATACGCCTTGAACCGGTTATAACAATCAGAATAGCAGCACTTGGTATCGCCGCATCTATCATCATCTGTTTACTCACACCCATCGGATTCCCACTGCTGGGCGCATTTGCCGGAGTGGTTATCATCTCCCAGATGGCGTTCCTTGCGGAGACCGGGGCACCACAGGGAGCGATGATGGGGCTCTATAATACTGCAACCTATGGTGGGCTCTTCCTGCTCCCGTTCCTCACCGGCTTTATCGCTGAATTCTCATCATTCCTCTTTGCCTTTATCGTGCCGGCGATATTCGCAGTCACTGTAGTCCTCACGATCGGGCGCTGCCAGTGCAGGCTTGCGGCACGTCAATAGATAGTTCGGATAGGCATCCGTCAACAGGGCTACCTGTGGAGTCTGCTAATAGATCCTTCTCTCCGGGTTCTGTTCCCATTCGCGGAGGAGTGCCCGGTTCTCTTCCAGAAGGAGACCGCCGATGATCTCAATCCTGCTTCCCCCAAGCACCTGCATTCTGGTATTTGGGATGGTCATCTCCGAAAACCCAAGTGCCTGGACATCTGCAATAGAGGTTCCATAGATGATCCGGGACAACTTCGCCCAGTGACAGGCTGCAAAACACATCGGGCATGGCTCTGTTGTTGCATACATGGTGCACCCTTCGAGGTCAATGCTCTTCAAGCGCGTTTCTGCTTCCCTGATCGCGATGATCTCGGCATGAGCGGTGCTGTCATTACCTGCAAACACCTGGTTGTGGGCAGATGCGATGATCTTGCCATTGCATTCGATACATGCACCGAAGGGGGTCTGTCCTTTGGTTATTCCGATTCTGGCCTGGCGAATTGCCTCACGCATACAGTCCGGGTTCATCAGGTAGTATTGTGCCGCAGGTGAGATAAGAGGTTCACGATTGGGGTTTGTGGTGAAGACCGGGAGAGTGCGATTAGGTCATGATTTCTCTGAATGAAACCAGCGCTTACAAGCAGGTGCGTATCCCTAAGATACCTGCTGTACTGTGACACTCCTCTCTCCGGCAATCCCCCTACCCCCTTCACCTGAAGGGGGAATTTCGGATATCAAGGGGGTCCGGGCAATCGCGGGGAGCACGGGCCCCTGTTTCGGGCCAGGGTAAGCTCATGGAAGTGCGGCGCAAGAGAAAGTACTGATGCGATTGCAAAGGGGTGGTGTTCCTCTTTAAAGTATGGACGCGGCAGGGCACGGCACACTAACGCTCAATTTACTCAAAAAATCCTGTTTTTTCGTAATATCGTTCCACTCCTTTGAGAATGATATGATCCTGAATGATCTCCTGGATCAGGAGGTTGTCTGGATCAAATGACCCTGTCTTGATACTCAGTTTTGTGTGCTGCCGCTCAAGGATGCGTTTCAGTTCTCTGTTATTATCCGTCCTGTTGGCCTCACTGTTTATCTCTTTGTTTATCTCACCCTTTGTCTCAATATAGAGATCGATATCGCTCTGCCTGTTCGCAGTTCCCTTTGCATAACTCCCAAACAATATCGCCAGTATGATATCCGGATGGTCCTGAATAGTCCTGATAACCGGACGCAACCCGGGATTTCGATCGATGAGTTGTATAAGACGATAATACTCAGCCATATAGATGTAGACACGTGCTTCAACTGTCTTCTTCAGAAAGTATACCGTATTTTTTCCTTCAACCCTGTAATCGACAACATTTAAGTCCAGAAGCTCACGGAGCTTTCTCAGAATAGTCGTATGACTGGTGTTGATCTGTTTGGCCAGATTCCGTGGATAGGAATCTGCCCTGATGAGATGCCCTGTTATCTGAATGGAAATATTTTGTTCCACATGGAATATTTATGTTCCAATCATATAATGATTGTGGAGAGGGTGAACAAATCATCTGATCCCGTTGATCAGATCCTTCACATCCCCCCGACAGCTCCTGCCAGCCGATGCGCTTACAAACAGGTGCATCTCTCTAAAGATACCTGCTGTACTGTGACACTCCTCTCTCCGGCAATCCCCCCTGCCCCCTTCTCCTGAAGGGGGGATTTAGGATATTATGGGGGTATGGGCAATCGCGGGGGAGCACGGGCAGCCGCACCGGCCGAGGGTAAGCCCATAGAGGTGCGACTTAAGAGATAGTTTGAGTCCGATTGCAGGTGTTTGGCGTCCTCCTTTTCGAAAAGGAGCGGCAGGGCGCGCTAGAATGGATTAGATCCTCAGGAGTTGGGTGGAAGAAGATCTTTGTTTCTTAAAAAAAAAAGATGACAGAAGATCGTCCTTCTTCCAAAACATTAATCGGAAAGCGGAACTGGCATCTCCGGATTTGGCATATTCGGGACCGGCATATCCCTCCAGATCGGCCCATTCCAGTATCCATATCCACTGGTTGAAGCTGGAAGATCAAACGATCCATACCGATGTGAAGGTTCCCGGATATCAACAAGAACAACTGCGTTCTCCGAGATGGTAGCCAGCATATCACCGATGGTGAGGGAGCGTTTGACTGCTGTCGGCCAGCGGCCGGGGTCCGGTGGTTCATCTCCCCTGTACTGCGGGACGGCTCCCCTGAGAGTGAAACCGGTATCTGGTGAGATCTCATACACATAGGATCCCTGCCAGACATAGCCGGAACCATATCCCTGTGCGACGGTGATCGGGAGCACCATCACGTCGGTTTTAGGATTGAAGTAGAATGCCTTATGATCGCGGAGGATCTCAGAATCGCTCCCTGAGCCGCCGATGGTGACCGAATCTTTCAGTGTCGGGTTTGCAACATCCGACACATCAAAGAGTGCAGCCTTCACACCGGTGGCGGTGAAGCCTCCCCATGCCGTCTCCTCGGTATCTTTTCCAATTCCGATGATATGGGTGTCATCAAAGGGATGGAGATAATCCGAATATCCGGGGATCTTCAGCTCCCCAAGGATATGTGGGTTCTTTGGATCGGCAAGGTCGATGACGAAGAAGGGATCGATCTGGCGGAATGTGACGAGATAACACCGATCACCGATGAACCGGGCTGCAAAGATCCGCTCGGTCGGTGCAATCCCGGTGATCTCTCCGGTGATCGTACCTGATTGATCAAAGATTGTGATGCTTGAAGAGGTCTGGAAGCCTGTTGCTCCATATTCCTCAACAGTTGTGGCAACCCGGAGGTGGCCCTGGTAGTCATCAAGTGAGAACTGGTTCAGGAGTGTGCCTGGTGCGCTCATGCTCTGTCTCCATACCGGGCTTCCCCGGTTCAGCTCAAACCGGTGGATGATCGTCGAAGGGCCTGCCGGGGAGCCTGTTCCCTCTGCCGTTCCCATCCACCCGGACCGGTACTGATCCCCATAGTGCGTATAGGCGACATAGAGGTTTGCAGGGGTTGCATAGAAGGTCGATGAATACCCGACGAGATAGCTCTCCGTTGAGATAGAAGATGATCGCGCCGGTACAAAGGCGGTGATCGTCTGGAAGATGAATGGCCCTTCGAGATCGTCAAATCGCCAGATATCCGGCGTATAGGTGCTGCTCCCATCGGTCACCATCGGCATCGGGATATCTGATCCCTGCCTCTGCGGATACTCCTGAGTGATCAGGTAGATGATCCCTTCTGTCATCCGGGAGGAAGCGTATGTTCCTGATGCCGTGATTGTCCTGATGAGTGCTGGCTGTGAGCGGTCTGTGACATCGTAGATCTCAGCCTTTGTCACCTGCCGCCTGACAGGGACGGGGGCAGCACTGCCTTCAACCTGCTGGAACTCTTCGATCGTTTCATCTGAGAAGATCACAACCGTTGAACCTGACAGGTACATCTCACGCGGACTCCCAGAGAGGCTGATGTTGGAAAGTATCTTTGCGTCTTCAGGCGGGTAGGCATCGACGATGACGAATCTGCCACCGGTTATGAGATATATGTATTTCTGGTCATTTTTGACAAAATCAGCTTCATCCACCCCCTGCACCTGGATGTTCGTCGTCGAATAATCCACTGCGCCACCGGCTGGGGTTGAGATCGGGATCGGCATTGGTGCCGGTGCACCAGGGGGCATAACGGCCATATCTTCGGATTGTGCCGTATTCATCCACCGGGACGAATAGCCAGAGACCTCTGACTGCACCAGGTACTCCTGTACCTCCTGAACTGAAGCAAACTTCACCGGCCCTCCTTCCTGTGATGGCACCGGCGGGTTCAGCAGTGCAAATCCGATGATTGCACCAATAACAAGGATGCCGAGAAGAAGGGTTGCTATGAGATAGCGGTTCTGCATATGATCACTCCTTTACTGTAAGAAGAGCGCGATTCTGGAAATAGCTTGTGTAAACTGCGGATAATTTCGAAGTTAAAAGACAACACCGGATGGTTACTCAAAACAGGTATCTTTGGAATCGATCCGCCACATCCCTTTTGGGACATACAACTCAAATTGCGCCCCTTCCCCATAGGTTCCCGTCTCCTGAATGGTTATCCCTGAAATGAGCAGGATCTCACGGCTGAGGAAGAGACCAAAACCGGTATGCTTCCCAACACCACGCTGAAATATCATCTCTTTCTGATCATCAGGTATGCCTATCCCGTCATCCTCCCAGATAATCCGGCACTCATCATCTTTTATTTCAAAAAAGAGATGCACCTGTGTTGTTTTCTGACCATGCCGGAGCGTATTGTCCAGCAGGTTAGAGAAGACTTTCCTGAGGATAGGATCTGCCAGAATGGAGAGTCCGGTACAATCGTTCCGGATGGTGATGGTGCCAGGAGGAAGATCAGGGAGACATTCGGAGATCGTCTGCCAGCGGATGTTTGCTCCACAGGCATCGTACTGGCTTGTAAACGCAATCTGCTCCTCGATAGCGTCTGCGGCGCATTTTATCTCATCCAGGTATTTTGTGAGATCTGAATCGTCAATGACATCAATTACCAGTGAAAGGTATCCCTGCAGGACGGTAAGCGTATTCTGGATGTCATGCCGGGTGATGCCGGAGAGTAATTGTAGTTTTTTATTGGCGTTATGAAGCGCAATCTCCGCAGCTTTCCGCTCAGTGATGTCAGTCAGGACGAGCAGGACTGCATCTCTATTGTGGTACCTGATGAGTGCACCTTTAATCAGGACGGAGAACCGTTCATTCGTCTTTGAGATGATCTCGATCTCATATAATGGGATATGCAGCTTATGTAATCGAAGGCCAATCTTCTTTTGAATACTGTCACGGTATTCTTCTGCTACATAGCCGAGGAGATCGGTTCCGATCATTTCATCTGCATCATATCCTAATGCAGCTGCTGCTAAAGGATTGATATACAGGATTCTGCCATCTGCCCCATAGAGGAGGATATAGTCCGGGAGATGTTCTATCAGTGTCTGGTTGAAGATCTCATTCTCCTTCAGGACTTGTTCTGTTGCTCTCTGGTCGGTGATATCACGTGCGAGGATCAATATTGACCGGGCTCTCCCCTCCTCATCTCTGATGAAGCGCATAGTATTACTGACCCAGATGGTTGAGCCATCTTTTCGGTATTCTTCAAGATCGAGGATGACAGACCTGTCCGGATCAGCAGAACCCTCTGCTTCACGCCGCATCTCTTCCTCAAGCCGTTCCAGAACGATCTTCAGGGAGGGCGGGGTCACTATATCTGCAAGCGACTGCTGCATCACCTCTTCAACCGTAAAGCCGCGTAAAGCCGTAATTGAAGGGCTCACATAGATGATCTTCATCGAAAGATCGAGGAGAGTGATCGTCTCGGTGATATTCTCGGTGATCATCCGGTACTGCTCCGCATTCTTTCTGAGCTCATCTTCCATCTGCACACGGTCAGTGATATCATAGAATGAGGCTACAGACTGCTGCGTACCCGGGATCATTCCAACGGTTAAATGAGTGGAATGTGCATCTCCGTTCGTATCAATAAAGGTGAAATCATAGGTTCGGGGAGGGGAGCTGCTCGTATCTCTTCTCTGCTGGTGATACTGAAGCATTCTCTTCTGATCATCAGGACTGACAAACTCAGTCCAGCTCCGCCCGAGTACCTCTTCCATTGTAGAACAGGCTAAATCTATAAATGCGGTATTAGCCAGGGATATCGTCGTATCTTCCTCAATGATGATCGTAGCAGCACTTGTATATTCAAAGATGGCACGATATCTGGACTCAGATACCTGTATCTCTTTCTGGGCGGCACGTATATCATCATATTGGTGCCGTAATTCCTCTTCGATAGCGGTCAGTTCTTCGTTTGTCGCAAGAAGTTCGTCATTGGCTCTCTTGAGCTCACGATCCCGTTCCATCAGTTCGGTAATATCGCGGCCGACCGACTGGTATTCGGAGAGAGAGCCATCGTCATCGAAGATCGCCCGGGTGCTCCACCGCTGCCAGACGATCCGGCCGTCCGGCATAAAAACCCGCTGTTCAATCATACCTGAGGGGTGATCGGGTGTGAATGCAGCAAAAAGAGATGAGACCTGTGCCCGATCATCCGGATGAATGGTTGGCCTGAACATGCTCCCGATGAGTTCATCTTCAGATAACCCGAAATGGCGGCAGTATGCACGATTAACAAAGATTATCCTGCCATTATCCTCGAACCGGCAGATCAGCTCATCCATATCTTCAATAACATTCCGGTATCGATCTTCGCTCTCACGGAGTGCACGCTCGTTCCTCTTCCGGGCAACAGCGTACTGGATCTTCTGTGAAAGTTCGGCAAACTGCGACTTCGGGTCACCACCTTTCTGAAGATAAAAGTCAGCACCGTAATTTAATGCCTCAATAACCACATCTTCCCTGCCTTTTCCGGTGAAGATGATAAACGGCGTCTCATCTCCCTGTTCACGGAGATATTTGAGAAACTGAAGGCCATTCATCTCAGGCATCTGATAGTCAGAGATGATTGCATCAAATGATTGTTTTGATAAGCGATCAATGGCATCGGTTGCATTCTCTGATGTGGCAATAGCAAATTCCTGCTTCCGCTCAAGGTAGATCTTACAGAGCTGAAGAAGTGCCGGCTCGTCATCAACATAGAGGACACTGATTGGATGAATGACAGAACCGGGTGGTTTCATGGATGATGATTGAGTTTATCGAGTATAAGGTTTATGCACTGAACAGTATCTCTCCTTGTAATCTGTACTGATTCTGATCCAAAAAAAATCAGATTGGGGCGTATATCCAGGTCACCAGGAGATCCTCTTCAGTGGTCTCCGGGTTATTGATATAGACTTCCCGTACCGGGCCTGTGATGGTCAGATGGTTATCTCCAAGCCATTTGAAGAGTTCCTGATAGGTCTCCGGCAACTCACGGTATGGCCCCATATGGATGATCCGGGCCATCTTTCCACCGGGGAGCTCATATGCAGAAATATCACCCCTTCCTTTCCCCTCCCCTTCAAATGGAAAGGCAACTTCAATATCGGCATTTCCAGCTTCTGCTGCCGCGTGCACAGCTTTGAGGCTCTCTTCATGGCAGATATATGCAGGAGGGCCGATGACGGTGATCTTCTCCCTCTCAATAAAGGATGAAAGTTCCTTGATCATCGGTCCAATCTCTTCATAGCGTCCGGTTCGCCGGATTCCAAGAACTTTCTGGGTGGGGGCATCAACGGTCAGTATCGATCGCATGGATTGTGATCTGTATCGGGAGGATAAAAAATGAATCCTGGATGTGGGGAAAACCCTTGAACATAGAGATTTACTGGATCATCCAGAAGACCGAGACTCTCCATTCGGTATGATGGAGGCCAACTGTTGTCCAGATGATCTCTTTCTTCGTAGTCTCACCAGAGATCTGATTGACGAACTCGTAGATTCCTGTTCCGGTAGGATTTACCCTCTTCTTCTCGACCATCGTATGCAGGGTAGGGGATGCCGTATAGAGTTCAGCATCTATTGATAGTCCGATCTGTTCCGGATCAGAATCATAGAGGATGGTGGTATCGACCTGGTCGACGATAAGGTGGAGATCTGTATCGGTGAAATGCGATTTCGTCACCTCAGGGATTGCTGTTGCAGGGGTGATAAGGGCACTGACGCCGCCAATAATTCTCCCTTCCGATCCAAAAACCGGGTGCATAATCACCACACTACCGGGTATTTCTTCCGCAGAGAGAAAAACCAGAGACATTTGACGTTCACCCTCCTTGATCACACGGAGAGTCTCTGGGTTAAAACTGATACTGGATCCAACAATTTGTGGAGAATCGGGAAAGGCGGTCACAATCCGTGGTTCTTCATTAAAGACTGCTGCACTGAGAATATGTGGACTCGTACCATAGAGCCGTTGCATCTCTGCCGATGCAGCCTCTCCGGTAAGTCCGGCTCCTGCAATCACATATGCAGAATGTGCCACTTCAGAGTCGATCGACATGAGCATCTGATCTATTTCCACCTGTGAGGCGGTGAGAGCGGAATAGGCGGCGATTGTCTGATCGTGATCCTCCGGGAGCAGAGTGGAAGAAGTAGAGTCGGTAGTCTCCACACCAGTGCAGCCTGCTGCACAGGCAGCAAGGATAGCAGCAATAATAAAAACGACAATTCCGGGATAGATGGCTTGTTGATTCATTTGAATCCTCTTGGTTCCTGATATCCAGAACTTGGGTTTTGATCTATTTGGAATCACCGATGGATCCGCAGACCCCACCAAATCATGGGGGGCATAATTTTGAGTACCTTTCTCAAAAAAAATGAAAATGCTTAAACAAAAATATGCCATATGAAAGATTATGCAGAATACCCGGATTTGCAACGCTCACAGGATACTACCTCTCCTGACATTCATTATTCTTACGACACTCTTCATTGTGGCAATGCCTGTCTCAGCAGTTGATAATGAGACCGCAACCCCCACTCCTACACCTACTCCTACCCCTACACCTACTCCTACTCCTACCCCTACACCTACTCCTACCCCTACACCTACTCCTACTCCTACACCTACTCCAACTCCTACTCCTACACCTACTCCTACCCCAACACACACTCCTGAACCTATTGGACCTGTGATCCCGCCGATTGGGGGTGAGGTCGGCATCATCAGGGTCACCTCAGATCCATCAACAGCCGATGTCACGCTCGATGGAGTCCACAAGGGGATAACACCGCTCGACATTGAAGTCTATGTAACAGGAACTCCACCGCAGTCACTCATTATCTCTGAGGGAGGATACATTTCAAAGACAATAACAGCACCTCATCCGGCTGCGGGAGAGACAAAAACCGTACATGTAGTCCTTGAAAAGATACAGCCAACACCAACACCGGCTGTCGACGGCTACTTCTCAATCGACTCCCTGCCTCATGGTGCAACCATCCGAATAGATGGAGTCTATGCCGGAACAACTCCTCTTCCCGACTACCGTGTGACCACCGGAACAACCCACCGTGTCCAGGTCGAGTACCCCGGATATGAATCATGGTCTGGGATCTATTCCGCAAACCCGGGCCAGACCACACAGATATTTGCATCCCTTATTGTGATCAAACCGACAACCGGATTACTCGCCATCCAGTCACAGCCTCCGGGAGCGGATGTGTATGTTGATGGATCGTATCGCGGCCACACCTCGATGACCGTCGGCAGCCTCAGCGCCGGAACTCATACCCTTGAGCTCAGGCTCGCCGGGTACCAGAAGTTCACAGACACATTCCAGGTCACCCCCGGCCAGACCACCACCCAAAATCCATATCTGACACCCGCCACCCCTTCTACAGGCTCGGTCGCAGTTCAATCGAACCCTGCCGGTGCTTCAATCTATCTTGACGGCAATTACAAGGGAGTTACCGTCTCAAACGATTATTTTGATATTGTCGGGGTTTCATCAGGAAAGCACACGATCTCGCTGAAGAAAAACGGATACTATGATTATACAACCGCCGTAACCGTAACCGGTGGAGGGATCAAATATGTGACCGGAACAATGGATCAGGTCGCACCCTCTCCCTCGCCGATACCGGATCCGGTGACCACTGGTACTGTGGAGCTTTCCTCGAATCCCTCCGGTGCCGAGGTTTATATAGACAACCTCTTCCGGGGCATTACACCGGTTATTGTCCCGGATATTGAAGCCGGAAGCCACCAGATTACTCTGAAGATGCAGGGGCACAGCGACTGGATGGAGACGTTGCTGGTGAACCCCCGGCAGTCCACACCTGTTTCAGCGACACTCACTGGGACAACACCACCGGCAACAGAAGAATCAGGTGGGCTTCCGATTGCTGCTGTTACCGCTCTCGGGCTGTGTGGAGTGCTCATTATCGCCCTGAAGAGGAGATGATGGAGCCGGATCACAGATGATAGAGGTATAATTTAGAGGGAGCGATCATAAGAAAATGGGCAGAAAATCCCCTCGATAATCCTTTTTTTTTAAATAGCGTTCATTTAGGAGTATTTACCGGAGACAACATTTCTGCCATCAGCAGGGTATTATAGAAAAATACGTTGTCGTTTTCCGTAAAACGACACGTCTCCATCATTATAGTAAAGAACAAAAGAAAATGCGAGGGACCGGATTCGAACCGGCGAACCCCTACGAGACTAGCCCCTCAAGCTAGCGCCTTTGACCTGGCTCGGCAACCCTCGCTCGGTTGACTTAAACAAATACGATGCTATCCTTAAAAATGCTATCGATCTCGCTTTTTTATCGAAGAGTGGAAATCTATCCCGGCAGATTGAACATTCCATCATTTCCCGGCCCTATCTCTGGCAACCATGTACACCGATACACACTACTCTGCATCATTATACATCGCATCCTTTTTCCGTCATGGCACCAATCATCAGGTGACTATGTGGTACGATATCATTGATGCCTTCTCAGATTCGCCTTCACAACTCCGTGTCGTCAGATTCCTCCTCGAAAACGGGTTCGGAGTCAATGAATCGGGGAAGATCACCGCAAACGGGATCGAGATGGCTGCCACCCAGGTAGCGCGTGCAATCGGTGTTGATCGGCGTGTCGTCGATACCACCGCCCGCAGCATCCTCGAACACGAGACCCTGCGTCAGGTCTTCTGCAATATCCGCGTGACACCAGATCTCTCTCAGGTTGCAGAGGTGCTGGGCCTTGCGATCATCACCCTCATCCCAAAGAACGCATCAGACAAACACATTGTTGCATCGGCAATCAGGGTGCTGGCAGAGTACGATCTTTCCATACGACAGCTCTTTGTGACCGATCCGATCTTTTCAGAAGAGCCCAAACTTGTCATGATCATTGACGGAGCACTCCCTCATGGAGTCATTGAAGATCTGAGGGAACTTCCACAGGTGAAGCGACTCATCCTGTGAGAAACAATCCCTGTGATCAGCGATCCTGTGAGAACAGGGACAGGAAACACTTCGAGGAGAGAGCATCATGTACCGATCATCCCTGACAGACAAGCGCTTACAGTTCGCTTTCATCACCCAAACACATCTGCGGCTCTGTGACATTCATCACTCTGGCAAACCCCCTGCCCCCTTCACCTGAAGGGGGTGTAAGGATAGCATGCGGGTCCGGGCAATCGCGAATGAGCACCGGCAGCCGCACCGGGCGAGGGTAAGCCCATAGAAGTGCGGTGTAAGAGATAGTACGGATGCGATTGCAGTCCGCTTTCTTTCCACTCTTCAAATGGGTGCGGCAGGGCATGGCAAGTTCTTGCAGGGTCAGAGAATTTACATAAAGAAAAGTATGTTATCGCTCCCGGACGATCAGAAGATTATTTCTCTACGAATGCAAGAACAGATCTTCATAAAACTTGTACAAACTGAATTCTCGGTGGAACATCAGTTTGGAAGTCAGTGATCTGATTTCAGGTCATCTGGTTCCAGGTTATCTGGTTTCAGGGTGATCAACTATGGAATTTAAAATAACTCTTGAACAGGATGAAGATGGGTGGTATATCGTCACTGTTCCTGCGCTTCCAGGATGCATCTCTCAGGGTAAAACTGAAGAAGAGGCAAAGAAAAATATCGCCGAAGCAATTGAACTCCACCTCAGTGCGCTTGCACGTGATGGCATTCCATTATATCAGAAGCAGGGAGCAAAAGAGACTTTTGTTGCCATTGATCTATGAATGTCAAGCTTCCGATCCTCTCAGGCAGGCAGGTTGTCAAAACACCGGGTAAAATAAACTATACTGTAAATGATCAAAAAGGTAGCCATATCCATCTCAGGCACCCGATCAAGAAACCACTGACTGTCCCAGATCACACAGAGATAGCACGTGGGACATTACGAGAATCATCATCAAAGATGCTGATCTTACTGTTGAAGGAATTTTGGAGTTTTTATAGGGCTCATAAAGACAAAAGTGTCAAGGATTAAGCTTGATGCCAGGATAGAGCGTGTGAGTGTAATAAGGAATGTGAGAGAGAGAGAGCAGACCTCCTTTCCGAAGATTGGAGGAGAACCAAGAACAGAGCAGAGCAAGAGATCTCCTGTACTGTAGCGATCATGCATATGTCTTGAGAGAACCTGTCACCGAGACTCCTCCGGGGGGGGCACCGCCATCCCCCCTTCGGAGTTCAGTGAAGGCGACCTGACGGTCACCAAGCGGGGCTGACCGCCCCGCCAGTGAAGATGTCAGCGCTTCGCGCACACCTCTTGTTACTGGTCTCTCTTTTTCTTCAACCACAGTTTTTCATCCACTGTCGCTCGTATGGAAAGGGATCTGCTGTGAGGATGACACCACACTATCGATCTAATGATTGCTTATGAATCTGGGGTTTTGGTGATCAGAAATTTGGAGAAGAGTCAAACAAACTATGAACGGATTTCATCTCCGGAACAGTTCCATTTCAAGTGCCAGCCGATAGGTCCGGCGCCGCTTCTTCTTTGGAAGATCGAGGATCTTCATCATCCGCTCCTCGATATGAATCACAGAGCTCCCCTTCACCAGATTATCAGCATGGGCGACGATCTTCTCGGGGAGGGAGACAGGCATACAATCCCTTGGAAGAAGGCCGAGCTGGAGGTATTCATCCGCAGTCTGCCCGGCTCCGAGATGTCGCTCAACAATCCGTGCAATCTCCTCTGGCAATCCCAGTTCACGGCAGATGTCACCGCCGATCATCGCATGATCCAGGGAATGACTGACTGATCTCCCAATATCGTGAAGAAGAGCTCCGTAGACAGCCTGAGTTCCAGAGACTGCTTCATCACCAATGTACTCCTTCACCACTTCGGCAACCGTAAGCGAATGGGCGATCACCTTCTGAGAACAACCAGCGCCAACCAACTGCCTGATACACTCAGACTCATCAATGGAGGCTGGAATGGTCATACAAAAAAGAAAATTATCCAAGGGTCTCGCTGATCGCCTCAAGCCTACGCCGGAGAACAAGAGCGAGCATCTCATTATCAAAATGGGAGAGTGGAACTTCACAGGTGTTACAGGAGAAATCGTGCTTATATGCCTCATTAAAGGTATACATCGCCCCACATGTCTTGCAGAGATAAAAGTCGTTCTCCTCCTCATATCGTTCTCGTGCGATAAGCTTCTCCTTCACCCTCTCCAGATCTTCAGCCAGCACAGGATCCAGCCGCTCAGGTTGCAGATGCCAGAGATAGGTAAGCCAGCCGGTTTCATTATCTTTCACCCTTCGGTACACAGCAAGTCTGCGTTCATAGAGGGTATAGAGAGTATGTCTCACAGAATTCAGGTTGATTCCGGTACTCTCAGCCAGTTCCTCATCGCTGTGTTCTCCGTCATCAGGGAATCGCAACAGGAGCTGTATTCCTTCCTCACCAACAAGGCGGAGGAAATACGCATGGATGGCCGGATTCTCTAATAATTCTTCCACGTGTTGCATCATTTTAGATATTGACGTATGAGACTAATATGGTTATCCAGCATAGAAAGTGCATCATCCCTTGACGAGCCATATCCAAAAACACTGATCATCGCATCCCCTTCAATAAATTCTGTTCCGGGATGGGGGATATCCGCTGTGATCGCACTGAACCGATCCAGCCGTCTTCGAACCATACAATCCTTCTCAGCAAAAAGGATGCGCCGGGCAGAATAGCGGATTGGTTGTGGACTCTCAAGGGGTAGTCTCCCGGAACACGCATCCATATGCAGGGAGAAGAGGTTCACATCTGTTGATCCCTCAACCGTGTCAAGGGTCGCCTGGAACCGTGGGTTCACCTCGATCGCCACCGCTTCATCAGAGAGCACAAAATCAACGCCGACCGACCCGATACACCCACTCGCAGCAACAATCCCCTCAGCCAGTGCCATCATCTCACCTGCAAGCGGATGATCGCAGGGCGTGATCGATCCGGCAAAGCCAAATGCAGAATCACCTGATCCACGGAGGATCTGCTCATTGGCTGCTATAGCTACTGCCCGTCTGCCATCCGAGACACAGGAGACACTTGCCGGCATTCCTTCAACAAACTGCTGGCAGATATAGGGGAGATCAAAACCGGTGATCCATGCTCTTTTCTCCTCTTCTGTCCTGACAATCGCATTTCTCCAGCCCCCTGCACCGGAGACGGGCTTGATCATAACAGGATAATCACCCACCCCTGCTCTATCGGGATGGGGGACAGCCAGCTCTGAGAAAAACGACTGGGTCGCTGATTTATCAAGGAATGGTTGAATTGCCTCCGGATCGGTACCTGCGCGCGGGATGCCCGGACAGATCGCCGACTCGGCCCCCGAGGTAAGCACAAGATGGTCGATTGAATTGCGCGATAGGATCCGATCAATTGCAGACGGAAGATCGGCAAGTTCCAGAAATCCTTCGAAATCCGAAACAGTCCATTGAAGATCACAATCACAGAAGTGATCGACCGCACAGACCCGGTAACCTGCCCTTCTTGCAGAACGTGCAACATGCCGTGTGGCAAACCCCGCAACAAGAACCGTCTCCTTCACCGCTCCACCATCTCTTTACCATGTTCACAGGGAACAACACTGATCTCTGCATCAGGAAACTCCAGATCCAGCTCTCTCCCTTCATACAACTGATCTAGAAAGACAGCAAGTCCTGCGATCTCTGAGTGAGGCTGATTGGTTACTGCAATATTATAATCGGCAAGACTATAGACCTCGCCGGGCACCTTCTCAGCACCGACGATGACGAGCACCTTCTCGCGCGTGCGGATCTCACCGATCATATCCTGGATACGGAGACCGTACATCGTCAGGTGCACAACGGCCCCACCCGACTCCTGAAACTCCCGGATACAATGCTTCCATTGGACATTATTTTGAACAAAGAAGGTTCCACCGAAGCGCCGGGCAACTCCCTCGATACTCGCAACGACACCGGGATCATCTGCCGCAAGGTACATTCCATCTGCGCCAAGCGCACGTCCGGTCAGCCCGACATGTGTTGTAACCCGTTGGTCACGGTCATGGCGGTGGCCAATCCTGAGGATAGTGGATCGAATCATAAGCGCTCTACTCCTCCTGTTTCATTCTGATAACACCATCTTCGATTGTGAACGGAAGATCCTGTTCATGCCGGATCCGGCAGGAGAGGAGCATCTCTTCAAGTCCAAGAGGGTGAAGTAGCCCGTTCTCCTCTTTGATGAGGAGGTAGTGTTTGAGCCGATCAACAGATGCACGTACCATATCAGACGAGAATCCACAAACTTCCTCTATACCAGAAACGGTGTTTGCCTGATTGCACACAATCCGGTGATAAATATCCCAGTCAACCTCTGCATCTTTCACAGAGTATTATGGAGTGAAAAGATACAATATATCTTGTGAACAACAATGCCACTCTTCCCGATATAGCAGATGAACTCCTCGACTATGCAGATGAGGATGATGAACGGCTCGTGAAGGCCATTATCGATCTGAGCCCTGAGATTCGATCCGAACTCCTGAGATCTGACTTCCTCAATGCCTATCAGGTCTATATCTATCTCTTCAGGGAGATCCCGGATGAGCTGATTGTCGACCGCCTGCTCCTTCAACCGGCATCATCTCTTGAGAAAGGCACTCTCCTCGAAGAGATCGATCTCGTCGAACTCATGTTTCTCGTTCAGGGGGAGAGTCCGATCATTCAGGTCAGAATAGAGAAGGATATTCTGGCAACCTTCAAAGGGAAGGATGCACACCGGCTTGCCATCCAATTTGCAGAAGAATTTGAATAATTCATATCCCCCGCGTGATCAGATTCGTATCAATTTTTGCCGGGACTATCTCCGGGACAGAGCCATATGAAAAGAGAGAATCTCCAAAGATCGCAACAGCACCACGAACCCGTGAGCCGGAGAGACGGTTGAAATCAGACTGGTCATCGGCAGACAGGCGGTTACAGAGTGCAGTTGCCCAGGCATCTGCTGCCGATACATCATCGGAGAAGACAACAACAGCATCGGCTGTTCCAAGTGATATCGAAGGGCCGACCGTGGCAGACGAGGTGCAGACACCCGTTATCTCTTTCTGTGGGGGGCAGAGGAGAGCAGATTGGTCAAGGGTCGAATTACTCCCCGCATACACTCCTATCCTGAGGACGCGGTCAGTCATAAGGGCAATATCACCGCCATTGTCTACAACACCAAAGAGAGCACCGCCTTCCTGCATCGCTTTCACCCCTGCCCAGGCGATCGTCCCGGCAACTGCTGCCATCGGGCCGACATCAGCTTCATATGCAGCATCCACCATCCGGCAGATGATCGGATGATCGGATCCTGGATCATAAGGCTCAAAGGTCGAGGCAAAAAAGGGGTCTGATGCCACCATTGCCTCGACAGCTATCCGTGCATCGAGAATGCCCGCCTTTGCCAGATCACTATCAGCGTCGCAATCGGCGAGGATTGTGGTGATCGTCTGCTTATACTGGAAATGCCGCCGGATCATTGCCTTATCGACAGTGCCTGATGCGGACAGGCGCAGACACATTGTCCACAGAGGATACACCGCTCTTCCTTGATCACCAGGTGGAAATCCTGATCAAATGAGAAGACCTCCTGCGGGCAGATGCTCAGGCAGGCACCGCATTCAACGCACTCATGTTCGTCATGAACAACAGCATTCTCCAGCTTCTTCACCTGCACACCGAGTTCGATGAGACGGGTGGATATTCTCGCCTCCTCTTTCTCCGGGATATCAATCAGTACCCATCCTTCATTGGAATCGATATGAGCGCGTTCGACATTGATCAGGACCCCGGTTTCAAGAACCACCTGTGAAATGAGTGGGCGCTTCACGACATCCCGCTGAATAGTCAGGAAAAGTTTCATGGCTGCCACCTCCGTGAGAAGAGCTTGCCGAGATCAACGGCATTTAAGATCCCAATCACGTGGAATTCACCATCAACCACCGGGAGCGCACTGATGTTATGCTGTTCAAGCCGTTGTGCTGCCACATCAACAGGCTCGTCAGGGGTGATGACAACGACCTTCTTACTCATGATCTCAGAGACTTTGAGGGAATCGCCTTTGAGAAGAACTGACTTGGATACATCATAGGTTGTGATGATCCCAACCAGCTTCCCCTGCAAATCGATCACCGGCAGATGATTTGTCTCACCTCTGAGGAGTTTTCGGGCAGCCGTCTTCACCGACTCGTCTTCGGTGATCGTGGTAACCGCTGAATTCATAATCTCGCGTATTCTCGGCGTCTGTTTCGTCTCCCTCATGGGATGACTTCTTTTTCCGGTATTGATTCGTCGTGTCGGGAGTGCGACGGTAAATGATCCGGCCTCAACCAGGCTTTTCAGTTCTTGAGCCACCTGCCGGGCATGGCTGTAGCTTGACATGGAGGATGTCCTGACCATCTCCCCATCGATCTCAACCTGTCCGCTTTTCAGTTCAGCATAGGATACGGTCCGGACAACCGGCCTGTCTCTCCGGGGAGTGCCATAGTCAACGATGGAGGTGATGAGATCCTCATCCCGTACCGCACAATTTTTCACCGCATCGACATTGATCATGGGGAGGGCAATACCCAGACCAACATAGAGGCTGACACCATAGCCGGTAAAACTCGCAGCACGAAGATAATCAGGCGTCATCGAGGTCAGATCCCCACTTACCATCAGGGTACCAAAACCATTTGACGGTGAACTCTGGGTCCCCTCGCCGACAATAACACCCTCTCCGCCACCAAGGAACAACGGGACTCCGGATCCAATCAGGTTGAACTGCGGATCGTTTGCAAGCGGGGAGAGGAGGCCGGCACCGGAATATGAGATATTCCCCTGGTTTGAGAGGAGCATTCCCATGTAGGTATTCAGTGTCCGGTCAGACCGGTTGATCACCGCATTGTAAGACTGGTATGCATTTCTTGGATTGACCATCACCGCCTGGTTCAGATCCTCAAGCAGGAGTTCTGTTGTGATCGTCCGCCTGGGGTAGCAATCTGTTCCTTTGGAGATGGCTCGAAGCTCAATCTGCCTGCCTGATACGAGATCCTCGATAACATGAGCCCCGCCATACTTTGACCCTTCTGTCGTGGACTCCTGGGTTGCGCCAATATATGCATCGACTGCGGCAATCCCCGCATATGCCTCGACATCATTTAACCAGATCCTCTCCATCCGGATAGGTGGATCGGCATGCCCGAAGTTCAGAAAGGCTCCAGAAGAACACATCGCGCCGAAGGTGCCTGTTGTCACAACATCAACTTCGCGCAAGGCTCCTTCCTCGCCCAGTTCTGAGACGATATCCGGCATCTCCTCAGCAGTGACAACAACAACACTTCCATCGCGTATTTTGAGATTGATCTCTTCGATGGATTTTATCATACACAATATCTTCCCCATGCATTAAAAAAGGTTCCGAATAATACCTCATAGTAATATTTTGTATCGCAAGGCCTATGCCTTCTCCGATTCAATCATAATTCCATGAAGCTATCGGCATTCCTCAGTCAGATGGAGAGGATAGCCCCTGCATCACTTGCAGAAGAGTTCGATTCAGAGAGAATCGGCCTCGTTGTCGAGGGAACAGAGGATATCGATGTAGTTGTTGCAGCACTTGATCCAACGCTGAAGGTTGTACAGTCAGCAGCAAATCTCGGTGCAGATATGCTTGTTGTGCATCACACCCCCCTCTTTACTCCGATTACCCGGATCATGGGGACAACAGCGCGCATATTGAAAATACTGCTTGAGAATGATATGAACCTCTTTGTGATGCATACGAATTTTGATCATGCCGAGAATGGAATTAACGATGCCCTCGCCGATCAGCTTGAATTATCAGACAGAAGACGGATGAGCCTTGGGATTGTCGGGGACTGCCACCTGGGGATCGATGAATTGATCCGGCTCTTTGGATGTGGTGTCAGGGTTCATGGAACAATCAGTACCTACAAAAGAGTTGCAGTTGTGGGCGGATCCGGTTTCTCACCCGAACTCATGGATGAGGCAGTACGATTGGGTGCCGAGGTCTTCATCTCCTCTGAGATGAAACATAGCATCGGACGGCATATACCTCTGCCATGCATTGAAGCAACACACTATGCCCTTGAATCACCCGGTATGAAAGCCCTCGCCGGGAGAATGGGATGGACCTATATTGAGGATCCTCCAGAAAGCTGCCTGCTGGTATGATCAATCCCTGGGTACTGCTGGAGAAGAGTGGAGAGCTGTCGCCGGATGCAAAGCGATCACTGATCCATGCATATCATGAGCGTGGTGAAAAAGCTATTATTGCAGTCGAACACGGAAATGTTAAGAAATATAAAGACTTTTGGGTTGTGGTCGGTCGATCTGATGAGTATATTGTTGAAGATGGATTCTGTACCTGTGATGACTTCCGTTTTCGGGGCGGCGTCTGCTGGCACAACCTCGCTGTTCGGATCGCAGAAGTATGTCATCTCTATGAAGAGTTCGATCTCTTTTACATAGATTCTCCAAATGGAGACAATACAAGCTGAATCCAAAGAGAAACCATTTATGGTGACGAACAGAACCTATACCAAGCACGTGGTTGTTCATGCTTGAGGAAGAATACGAGCTGGATTATTTTCGATCCAATGGATTTCTGAGGAAAACCTGCAGATCCTGCGGGGCAGCCTTCTGGACACAGGATCCTGACCGTGAGTTATGTGGAGATGCACCCTGTGAACCATATCAGTTCATCGGAGAGCCGATCTTTAAACCGCATTCTCTCGATCAGATGCGCGAGGCATTCCTCTCATTTTTCGAGACGAATAACCATACACGAATCGACCGCTACCCGGTCGCGGCCAGATGGCGTGACGACATTTATCTGACGATTGCATCAATTGCAGATTTTCAGCCATTTGTAACCGGAGGGGTTGTTCCTCCCCCGGCAAACCCGCTCACCATATCCCAGCCATGTATCCGCTTAAATGATCTGGATGCAGTCGGACGATCCGGCAGGCATCTCACCTGCTTTGAGATGATGGCGCACCATGCCTTCAACTCCGCTGATGAAGAGATCTACTGGAAAGAAGATACTCTTGAACTCTGTTCCAACTTCATCAGATCGATTGGCGGGGATCTTCAGAGCCTCACGTTCAAGGAGCACCCATGGTATGGAGGGGGCAATGCAGGTCCAAGCGTTGAGGTGCTCATCGGAGGACTGGAAGTTGCAACTCTGGTCTTCATGAACCTCGGAAGGACGAAGACGAACCATCCTCCGACAATGATAGATGGCAAGGATTACTACCCGATGGATCTTCGGATCGTCGATACAGGGTATGGACTTGAGCGGTTCGTCTGGGCATCGAAAGGGTCCCCAACCATCTATGATGCAGTATTCCCGGAGATGGTATCCCGCCTGATGGGATCCGCCGGACTCGAGCACCTGCTGGATAATGACGAGTTTACCAATATCCTTGGTTTAAATGCAAAATTCGCCGGGCTTATCGATATAAGGGGCGAGAAACTGGTTCATCTCCGCAAGAAGGTTGCAGACTCCATCGGTATCAGCATTGGTAAACTTGAGGAGATGATCACGCCAATCGAGGGGATCTACGCACTCTGCGATCATACCCGATGTCTTGCCTATATGCTTGGGGACTGTATTGTTCCATCAAATGCACGTGAAGGATATCTGGCCCGGCTCGTTCTCAGGAGAAGCCTCAGGATGATGGGCGAGCTGAATCTGGACGAGTCGCTCTCGGATCTGGTACTCGCCCAGATGAATACGATCGGATCTGATCAGTTTGAGCAGACACAGGATATTGTGCGTCAGATCATTGATCGTGAAACAGAGAAGTACGAAACGACCATTGCCCGGGGAAGCAGGGTCGTCCAGCGCATTGCAAAGACCTATATCAAAAAGAACGAGCCCGTTCCGCTCCCTGAGATGGTCACCCTCTATGAATCGCATGGTATCCCAACCGCCCTGATGCGGGAGATATTAACAACTGAGGGTGCCGACTTCGATCTCCCCGATGATCTCGATTCAATTATCGCAGATATGCACTCGGAGGCTGAATCATCAGAAGAAGAGTCCGGTTCAAAGAAGTTTGACGAGAGGATAACCGGACTCCCTCAAACGAAAAAGCTCTATTATGAACGACCCTATGAATTTGAATTCGATGCAGTTGTCCTCGATTATTTCGATGGATATGTCGTCCTGGACCAGAGTCTCTTCTACCCGGAGGGTGGGGGGCAGCCCTCAGATACCGGGACACTGGTAACCTCAGAGAATGTTGTCCGGGTGGATGAAGCAATCATCAAAGACGATCGAATCCTGCATAAGATCAAAGGCGGTGTACTGAAGCGGGGAGAACGGGTAAAAGGAAATATTGACGAAGAGCGACGATGGTCGCTGATGCGGCACCATACCGGAACCCATGTTCTTCTCCGTGCCTGCAAACAGATCCTCGGCCCTCATATTCATCAGGCAGGAGCTCAGAAAGGGATTGAGAGTTCCAGGCTTGATATTCGCCATTTCTCACATATCACACCGGAAGAAGCAAAACGGATTGAGATCGCTGCAAACCAGATCATCATGGAGAATCTGCCGGTCTTTATAAAAATTGAAGACAGAAACCGTGCCGAAGAGAAATTCGGATTCGCACTCTACCAGGGAGGCGTCCCCAAAGGAAAGGATATCCGTGTTGTCCAGATGGGAACAGAAGTCCAGGCATGTGGCGGAACCCATTGCAGAAACAGTGGTGAAGTCGGGATCATCAAGATACTCAGGATCGAACATATCCAGGACGGGGTTGAGCGAATTGAGTTCTCAGCAGGATTCGCTGCTATCTATGCCATGCAGCACCTGCAGGATATTGTCAACGAGGCAGCAGCCACACTCTCGGTTCAGGTGGAGCATCTCCCCCAGTCGGTGGAGCGCTTCTTCCTGGAATGGAAGGAACGGGGGAAGAGTATCGAGGATCTGGAAGAGAGACTTGCTGATCTGTCATTACAGAGCATGACCGGCGAGGATATTGGCGGAGTGAGTGTAGTCATTCGTCAGATTGATCGAACACAGAAAGAACTGGTCAATATGGCATCAGGCATTGCCAATCAAAAGGGAGTGGGCGTTTTCTTATCCACAAGCGATGGAATCCGTGTTGTTGCCGGATCCGGAAATGATTCGGTTGATGCTGGTGTAATCGTCAGGGAGCTCTGTACTCTTCTTGGTGGAAAGGGCGGAGGAAAACCCGGACTTGCCCAGGGTGCCGGAAAAGATGCAGATGCCATCCCCGGTGCACTCGATAGAGCCCGTGAAATGATACAGACGATGATCAATGGCTGATGAGATCGTCTTCCTTGAGCCGGGGGAAGAACAGTCACAGAAGATCGCAAAGGCGATGTCAAGTCCGACCGCAGGCGATCTCCTCCGAAGCCTCTCTGATACCCCGAAAAGCACAACAGCATTAGCAGAAGAGCTTCATATTCCTCTCACCACCGCAAAGTATCATCTCGGCAACCTGCTTGAAGCAGGGGTTATTGAAGTGGCAGATACCCGCTGGAGTGCAAAAGGCCGCGAGATCAAGATCTACAGCCTGAAGAACCAGATCTTAATCGTAGCACCCAAACGACAGAGTGCAATCGGCATGATGAAGAAATATGCCGCAACCCTCGGAGTCTTTATTGCCGGGACTGCTCTTCTTACCTTATATCTCCCCCTCCTTCAGGGAACAAAGGTCTCTGAAGATATGAGCGTCTATTCTGCTCCACCACCAGAGGCTCTGCAGATGCCTGATGCAATGCCGATGGCAACACGGGCATTAGCAGGAGCAGGTGAACCCCTGCCCCCCCTGGTGCATGAATTTGTCATGGCATTCTTCCTCGGGGGTTGCCTGGTTTTATTGGCCTTAATCGCATACGAAGCGATGCACTGGATCCGCGATGAACGGTATTAACAAATTCCAATAAAGTTTTTCAGAAGCAGAAGGCCTGTCTCCCCGCTCTTTTCCGGATGAAACTGTACACCATATATGCGATCCTTCTTTACCGCCGAGGAATACGAGACACCATAGGTGGTTTCACAGAGCCGGTACTCGATCGGACAGTCAACATAAAACGAGTGGACAAAATAGACATAGCTCCCTTCATCTATTCCAGAAAGGAGCGGATCATCCGGCATTGCATGATGAAGAGTATTCCACCCCATATGTGGGACCTTCATTCCTGGTTGTGGCTGGAATTTGCGGACATGCCCCGGGATCAGCGAAAGTCCCTTGTGGTTCCCATGCTCTTCACTCTCATCCATCAGCATCTGCATTCCAAGGCAGATCCCAAGGAGCGGCACATCGTTGGCATCTGAGAGGAGGCATTGCCTGAGAGGTGAGAGCCTCCCCATGCCCTCAGAGAATGCACCAACACCGGGCAGGATAATACCATCCGCAGAACGAATCTCACCCGGATCATGAGTGATGATCGGTCGTGCGCCTGCCTTCTCAATGCCACGATAGACCGATCTGAGATTCCCAAGACCATAATCAATAATGGCTATCTTCGTCATCAGCTTCTCCCTTCTTTATCCTCCACGCACCGCTCTCAAACCAGTTTTCAGGGCGGCCCGTTGCAGCACCATAGTCTGAGACAGCCGTCTGCCAGCGTTCCCAGAGTTTTGGATAGCGCTCTTCTATCATCCTGAGATGGGCAATATCACTTGATGGGCACATATAACATCCGATCCGATCAAGGCCTGCTTCATAAAGTGTATTGTAGGGTGCTTTCTCCTGGAAGAGATAGAGCCAGACATGCAGTGCATTCCAGTGCTGGATCGGGGCTGCCGAGAGTTGGTTGGGGACATTTGGGTTTCGCCAGACGCGCCGGCTCTTCATCCGTCTGGCAGACTCGTATTTCCTCTGCCCGATGAGTGAGAGGCATTCTCCAAACTCCTCTTCAATCAATTTCGTGACAGGTGTCAGCTTGCATGCCTTACAACACCACCTGAAGTTGACTGCCGGGGGGCCATGTCTTGAAAAGCCTTCCCAGAAACCAGTTTCACCATCTCCCCTGAAGACAGGGACACAATAGCGATCTGAGACAGCCGAGATATTTTCAAGTGTCTCCGGGAACTCAAGACCCGTATCTGCAAAAAGCAGGGGAACAGGTCCGATTGCCTTTCGTGCAAGAAGAAGTGTAACGAGACTGTCCTTTCCACCAGAGTATGATACGGTGACCGGGAGATCCTCCTGTTCCTGAAGATCCCGAATAAAAGCGATCGAATCCCCCTCCATTTTTGCGAGATGTTCACTGTTTGCAGCTACCGCACCATCCCAGGTTGCAGAACCAGGCATGCAAACCTGTGGAGCATTCTTCCTGAGACGGACGATCTGGCCGCGGGTGATCCCCCGTGCCTCTTCTGCACTCATCTTCGCCCGCCCGACACCAATACAGGTGCCATCTTTGGTCAGGACAAAGACTTCATCTCCTTTCTCTGTATGAGATTCGATCTCAACGAGTCCGGGTGCAAGAACACTTGATCCATCCCTGATGAATTCAGCGGCACCATCATCTACGATCACATATCGCATCTTCGGAGTCATCAGGAGGAGAGCATCCGGGCGCGGAAGCACCTCCCATCGACTTTCTCCCGGGAGGTACCGTATCGCACCAACGATTGCCCCGCCGACGATGATCTCCTCCATCCTGTCATCATCCGGAACCTTGTTTAAAATTGTGAGATGGTTTTCGGGAATGAGGGGGGAGCCAAATGACTCCTCAAACAGATGGTTTATCAGTCGGATATCAGAGGGAAATGCCGGACGGAGATCTCCCGGGGGTGTAACTCCGACAAAGCGCGTTTTCCCCCCGCAGCCGCACCGTTTTCCAAGAACGGGTACATGGCATTCGTCACACCAGTGAAGGGGAACGGCACCAAGATACGGTGACTTCATCCCTATTCTATTATTGAGCATTGGTTAAATAGCGAAGCATCAGGTCATGTTGAACGGAGATATTCGATCTTCTGAGAAGAGGAAAAGCCGGTTTTACAAGAGCATGAGCACTTCAGAATATATGCTTCCCTGAGGGCAGTTTTTAGAGAGACAAAAGAACTCATCAGATATTTCTCTTCTGCACGTATGGAAAACCATATTTTAGGAAACGATCATTATTGATCATGACAAACAAATGGCTGGAGTTACATCTACCGCGTTTGTATCATTCTTTGCGGGATAAGACGACGCATTGCCGTTGCACAAGGGGGGTTGTCCACCAGTGATCCGATTCCTGGCAACCGCAATAGCCGCTTTTGTGGCATATCTCTTTCTGACAGCCGGATCAGGAACGATCATCCTCTGGTCAGAAAGTGAACTCATCATCGGTTGTATCCTTGCAATCATTGTTGGTATCGCCTCATACCGGATCTTCTGCAGAACGGAAAGCCTCCGTATGGCAAACCCCATACGCCTCATTCTTCTGCCCGTCTATGCAATTATTCCGCTTTTCCTCGAGATGGCACGTGCAAATATCGATGTCGCCATCAGGGTAATAACCGGAAATGTGAGGCCGGGGATTGTCAGGGTGAATACCGGGATGAAGACAGATCTGGGTATGCTGCTTCTTGCAAACTCGATCACACTTACGCCGGGAACCCTCTCTGTGGATGTTGATGATACAACCAGAGAGTTGTATGTGCATCTGATCAATGTCCCGGATGAACTGCGTGAGAAGAAGGAGATTGATGCGCGTGAACTCTTCTCATTCTTTGATATACCTGGCTGGATCAGGAGGATTGCGGAATGAACGATATCTTCTTCATCGCAATTGCAGTTCTCGGACTTTTGATACTCTTTTCTGCACTGAGGCTTGCAATCGGTCCGACTGCACCTGACAGGGTCGTTGCCCTCGATACAATCAATACCCTTGTTGTCGGGGCGATGATCCTCCTTGCCGTCTATCTCGGCCAGACAATCTTTGTGGATGTGGCGATTGTGTATGCCCTCCTCTCATTCCTCGGCACCATCGCCATCTCAAAATATATAGGAGGAGAATTATGATCGGAACAATAGCACTGATATGCCTTGGAATCGGCATACTCTTCAATACACTCGGCGTTATCGGTATACTCAGGTTCCCGGATGTCTATACCCGTCTCCATGCAGAGACGAAGATGACGACATTCGGAACAATATTCCTCGCACTCGGAGTTATCCTCTATGCCGGAGGGATGCTGGCTGGAACGGGTGACAGCCAGTACCTGACACTTGCAATCCATACTGCAATCGCCGTTATTGCCCTTGCATTCACAAATGCAACCGGCTCCCATGCAATAGCACGGGCAGCACACAGAAGCGGACAGATGCCTGACCCTTCAGTTGTCGATCGCCTCGCGGAGGTGAGGTCCCGTGATTGAAATAATTCTTCACGCAGTCATCCTCGCCGGGATGATTGTTGCGGCAATTCTGGTCTTTACCTTCAAGGATCTCGTATCAGCAGCAGTCGCTTTTGGACTCTTCAGTTTCCTCCTGGCAATTGAATTCTATCTGCTCCAGGCACCCGATGTCGCCATTGCTGAAGCAGCAATCGGAGCCGGGCTCACGAGCGCCGCCTTTATGATAGCAATCCGTGGCACGGTAAGACGGGAGAGTGATGAAGCATGAAGAGGAACCTCGCCATCATCGTTACTCTCCTGATGATCGGGATGCTCGGCGTGATTGTGAGCGGGCTTACCTTTGGAGAACCCGGCGATCATCCGATGGACCGGTACTTCATCGAGAACAGCCAGATAGAGAGTGGTGCAAACAATGTTGTCACCGCTGTCCTCTTCGATTACAGGGGTTTTGATACCCTCGGAGAAGCGGCAGTGCTCTTTACAGCAGCTCTCGGTGCCACCCTTGTTCTGCGAAAACGGAGGGAAGATTAATGCAGATGAGTTCTATCGTCAAAACAACAGCGGATATTCTCTTTCCGTTCATCCTGATATATGGATTCTATATCATTATCCATGGACATCTGACACCTGGCGGAGGGTTTCAGGGCGGTGCCATTCTCGCATCGGGAGTGCTCCTCCTTCTGCTGGCTTACCGCTATACTGAGAGCACAAAGATAGTGAAGCAGGTGGTGATGAAGAGCTTTGAGTCCACAGGACTTCTCCTCTTCATCATTGCTGCCCTCTCTGCGATGGCAATTGGTGCGGGATTCTTCTTCAACTGGTTATCGCCAGGTGGATTCATCTTCGGTGATACTGTTGCATATGGATCCGGTGTTGCCAATCTGAATACCGGAGGGCTGATCCCGATTATGAATATTGCCGTTGGCATTGAAGTCGTTGGAGCGATCAGCGTGATCCTGCTTGCACTCCTCTCAGGGATAAAGGAGAAGATCTGATGATCGAACAGATACCATACCTGGCTGTCGTTCTGATCGCAGGAATCGGGATTGCCACAATTCTCCTGAAGAAGAATTTGATCAAGATGATCATGGGGCTTGCGATCATCGAAGGTGCGGCAAACCTCTTCCTGGTTACTCTCGGGTACCGCGAGGGAGGGATTGCCCCCATCTTTACCAATGCTCCGGGTGGGGAGATGGTGCTCCCGACCGTGCAGGCGATGACCCTGACAAATATTGTCATCGGCTTTGCGACAACAGCACTCCTCCTCGCCTTTGCGATCATGATCTATCGGAAATATGGATCAGTTGAGACGAACAACATCAGGAGGCTTCGGGAATGAGCCAGTATGCAGCATTATTACTGGCAATACCCCTGCTCGCGGCATTTGCCATGCCACTCTTCGGGTTGATCGGAAAGAGAATACGCAATTCGTGGGCAATCATTGCGATGCTCGCAACGGTGGCAGCAGCCCTGCTTCTCGTCTGGGAAGTGTTGACGCAGGGAACGATCGTCTACGCCTTCGGCGCCTTCGATCCTGCACAGGTAATACCATTTGACTCGGGAGGGGTCCCGATTCGGATCCTCTTTGTGATCGATGCGATGTCGGCGTTCATGATCCTGACAGCAGCGATCATGATGTTCGCTGCCACGCTGTACTCGATCTCGAGTGAGTCCGAACAAACCGGACAGGATGGATATTACGCCCTCCTCTTCCTGCTGATGGCCGGAATCTTCGGGATGGTCTCAACCGGGGATCTCTTCAACTTCTTCGTCTTCCTCGAGATCAACTCGCTCGCCGGTGCAGCACTTGCCGCATACCGGATCAAAGGCGGTGTTGCAGTCGAGGGAGGTATGAAGTATGCGTTCATCTCGACGGTTGCGGGTCTCTTCTTCCTCATTGCAGTCGGGATGCTCTATGCCCAGTACAATTCGCTCAATATCGCCTATATCGCCTCGGTGATCGATCTCACCGGACTCTCGCTTGTTGCAGTCGTCCTGATGATCGTCTCGCTTGCGATGAAGTCCGGATCTGTCCCGATGCACTTCTGGACGCCGGATACCTATTCGAGTGCACCATCATCAATTACCGCACTTCTGATCGTCTCCAGTATGGCAAGCCTCTATGCGATCTTCCGGATCGCATTCAGCCTCTTCGGACTCACAATGAATGTGGTGACCATCGGATGGGTGATCATCATCCTCGGTATCCTCTCGATGTTCATCGGTGTCTCGATGGCGCTGCCACAGAAGGATGTGAAACGGCTGATGGCATACCACTCCGTCTCTCAGATCGGCTACATGCTCGTCGGTCTTGGCGTCGGTCTCGCGGTGCTTGGAGATACGCAGATGATGTCACAGTTTGGGCTCGTTGCCATGGAGGGAGGTATCTTCCATATCATCAATTATGCATTATACAAGGGCCTTCTCTTCCTGATCGCGGGCGCAGTCATCTACCGGTGCGGAACCGCAAACTTAAACGAACTGGGAGGACTCGGCCATTCGATGAAATGGACGATGGGATTCTTCATCATTGCAGCACTTGCCATTGCAGGCATCCCGCCCTTTAACGGGTTTGCCTCCAAACTGATGATCTATGAATCGGTCTTTATATTCAACCCCTTCATTGCGGTGATCGCAATGGTGGTCTCGATCATGACGCTTGCATCTTTTGTCAAGGTCTTCCATTCGATGTTTATGGGACCAAAACTCCCGCAATATGAAACAGTGAAAGAAGTGCCGATGCCGATGCTCATTGGAATGGGACTTCTTGCAGTTCTGATCATCCTCTTTGGGCTCTTCCCGGATCTCGTTGTGAATACGCTCATTGAGCCCGCAGCAGTCGCACTTATTGACAGAACCGGATATATCGCTTCAGTCATGGGAGGGATCTGAAATGGATCTTACAGCAACCCTTTTCACCGGAACAGGTTTCTGGAATCCGATCGTCTGGATTCTGGCGTTTGTGATCACAAGCATCGTGGCGTACCTGATCTGGAGGAGCGGAAATTCAACCTATCAGAAAGAGACAGAAGCAGTAAAACCCTACCTCTCAGGAAATGCAGAGCCGGAGAAGAATGCAGTCCATATCCGTGGAGGAAACCTCTACTGGGGATTCACCGAGGGGCTGAAGGGATACTACGCCCGCCTGATACCCCTCCATACCGGAGATCTGAATGATTACATGCTCTGGTACTTTGGTGTTATTATTGCTGTCTTTGCCCTGGTGGTGATCTTCCTATGACACTCTCTCCATCTTTCAAGCGATCACTCTGGGTATTCCATTTCAATGCAGGATCCTGCAATGGTTGTGATATCGAGATCGTCGCAACGATCACCCCACGCTATGATCCCGAACGTTTCGGCGTAAGGCTGGTTGGATCTCCAAAACATGCGGATGTCCTCCTCGTTACAGGGCCGGTGACAAAGAAGATGGCACCGAGGCTCCGGCGTGTATACGAACAGATGCCCTCACCAAAGGTCGTTCTGTGTATCGGGACATGCGGGCAGTCCGGGGGAGTCTTTTATGATTCATATAATCTGGATGGGCCTGTTGATGAGATCATTCCGGTTGATGTCTATGTCCCGGGATGTGCTCCCCGGCCGGAGGCGATCATCTATGGTGTCGTCACAGCACTGACAAAACTTGAACGGATAGAAGGAGGTGAAGAATGAACGAGACGATACTGACACCACAGGAGCTGATCGACCGGTTCACCACAGCATTTGGGGACTCGATCTCAGATCCACGAATTCAGATCCGGGCTGAAGGTGCAAAGAAGAACCCGAATACGAATATCTGGATGACCATCACCCGTGATACATTGAAGCCGGCAATCTCCATGTTAAAGGAGATCTCCTATCCACACCTCTCAGTGATTTCCGGATGGGATGTGGGAGAGGAGCTTCGCATGCAGTACATCTTCTCGATCTACTTCGGGGAGCGGCATGGCGAGTATATGGTGATCTTCACGGTACCTCTCAAAAAGGATGATCTCGTGCTCCCGACCATCACCGATATCATGCCGGGAGCGCTCTTCACTGAGCGGGAGAAACAGGAGATGTTCGGCGTGACCATTCAGGATATCCCTGATGGACGGCGGCTCTTCCTACCCGAAGACTTCCCCGAGGGCGTCTACCCTCTCAGAAAGGATGAGACCGGTATCCCTGATACAATGGTGAAGCATCTCTGGGAGGTGGGCCGCCCGACGAATCGCCCCGTTCCGCCGGTAACCGAGAAGGAAGAAGAACCAAAAGCCGATGGTGAGGAGAAGAAGGTGAAGAAAGAAGAGAAGACAGGGGAGAATACACCACCTGAAGAGAAGAAGTCTGATGTGGAGGTGAAGAGCGATGAGTGACGAAAACCCTTCGAAGAAAGCCCCATATGTCGTCCCGATCGGCCCGATCCATCCGGCACTCAAGGAACCTGTCCAGTTCCTCTTTGAGATGGAAGGCGAGGTTGTCAGGAAGGCAGACTTTGCTCCCGGCCAGACGCACCGTGGGATCGAATGGATGGGTATGCATAGAAATCCTGTTCAGATCGTTCACCTGACCGACCGGATCTGTGGAATCTGCGGGGTGACGCATTCGTTTGCGTTTGCACGTGCAGTTGAGCAGATCGTCGATATCGAGGTTCCTGCACGGGCTGACTACATCCGCGTGATCATCGCAGAACTTGAGCGGGTCCAGTCTCATCTTCTCTGGGCAGGGGTTGCTGCCCATGAGCTCGGGTTTGACACCCTCTTCTACCTTGCATGGCGTGTCCGCGAGGAGTCGATGGACGTGATCGAGTACATCACCGGCAACCGTGTCAACTATGGTCTTGTGCAGATCGGAGGAGTGAGGAGGGATATTGTTCCCGAACAGCATCCGACGATCATAAAATGCCTTGACGGGTACCGTGATCTCCTCGGGAAGATGCTGAACCTCTTCCTCAAAGACACGACGATCTCGATCCGGTGCAAAGGTACCGGTCTTCTCTCCTATGAGCAGGCGCTTGAACTCTCCTGTGTAGGACCCACCGCACGGGCATCGGGTGTTGTGAAGGATGTCCGGGTGGATTACCCGTACTCGGCATATGGGGATCTCGACATCTCCCCGATCCTGCCATCTGCATATGGAGGCGAGATCAACGGGGATGTCTATGACCGGATCATTGTCCGTCTCCTTGAGATTGAACAGTCTATCGGGATCATCGAGACCTGCCTCAAAGAGATGCCGGACGGGCCGATCCTCTGGGAGCCGAAGCTCCCGAAGTTGTTATCCGCCTGCAAGAAGGCCCAGGGCGAGGCGGTCGGGCGGCACGAGGCGCCACGGGGCGAATGTCTCCACTATGTGGCAATGGACGGGCATGAGGCTCCTGCCATGTGGAAGGTGAAGGCATCCAGTTACAGCAACCTCCATTCATGGATTCCGATGCTTGAGGGCGAACAGCTTGCCGATGTTCCGATCATCGTCGCCTCGATCGATCCCTGCCTCTCCTGCACCGACAGGGTCGCTGTTGTCCGTGGTGCAAAGCAGGATCTGATGACAAAGGAAGATCTCCATCGGCTCTCGGTTGAGAAGACACGGAGGATACTCGGATGCTGAGCCCTGAAACCATTCTGATCACTATTCTGGCTGCAATTGCCCTCTCGATCATCGGGATCGCCGTCGGGCTCATCCTTCTTGGGATCGATCGACGGATCTCGGCCCGGATGCAGGCACGGATCGGCCCCCCGCTCCGGCAGCCATTTATCGACCTGAAGAAACTCCTCTCAAAGGAGAATATCATCCCCGAGAATGCAGTTGCATCAATCTTCAATGCCGCCCCCATCGTGGCACTCGCCTCCTCAATTGTGGTGCTCCTGTATCTCCCTATCGGCTCGATGATGCCGATCCTGGGTGGATATGGCGATCTGATCCTGGTGATGTACCTCCTCGCGGTTCCTGCACTTGCGATGGTCGCCGGAGGGTTTGCCTCGGGATCACCCTATGCAACTGTCGGTGCCCAGCGTGAGATGGTGAGCATGATCGCATACGAGCTTCCGCTCGCCTCCATTGTGATTGCAGTCGCCTGGCTCCTCTATTCATCAGGAATTGCTGATCCCTTTGCACTCTCAAGTATTGTTGCGAATCCGATCTGGTCACTGGTCGGTCCCCTCGGGATGGTGGGGCTCTTCATTCTGCTCCTCACCTTTGCCTGGGTGTCACCGGCCGAACTCTCGAAGATCCCCTTCGACACACCCGATGCAGAGACCGAGCTTGCCGGCGGTGTGCTCGTCGAGTATTCCGGGAAAAACCTCGGCCTCTTCACGGTTGCACAGGGTGTGAAGACGCTTGTGATGGGCGGTCTTGCAGTTGCAATCTTCTTCCCCTGGAATCTCTCGCCACTGCTTGGGCTTGCAGGCTATGCTGCCCTCGCAGTTGATGCTGCCTTCTTCTTCGCAAAGGTAATACTCCTGATGATCATCTCAGTCACGGTGATCAGAACCGGGCTTGCACGGTTTAGAATTACCCATGTTGTCACCCTCTTCTGGGTGTACCTGGGGCTCGCCGGACTGTTTGGGTTGTCACTTGTGATCCTCGATTCGGTTCTTATGGGGGGATTCTAAATGGCACTTCCGATGATCCGGGAGATCCTCTCCCAGGTCTTTAAGACACCTGCGACAAATCCCTTCCCCTCACGCTTCCTTCCGCCATCGGTGACGGAGTTCCTGAAGAAGGTGGGTGCAGGCGAGGCCACAATCAACCCCCCGGTTGCCACACCTCCGCACTTCCGCGGCAAGATTGCGTATGACCGGGACGGCTGTATCGGATGCAATCTCTGCATCAAAGTCTGCCCGGCACATGCGATTGAATTAATCCCCGAGACGAAACGGATCAGGATTTATGTTACTCAGTGCGTCTTCTGTTCACAATGTAATGACATCTGCCCAAAAGGTGTCCTCACCATGAGCCCGGAGTTCCTGCTTGGTACAGAGAACAGGTATGCAGAAAACCAGATTGTGGAATGATCAAAGCCTCTTCAGAGAGGCATAATCTCCTTTTTCCAGCACTTCAATGAGCACCGCAGCTGCATCCTGAACAGCAGGTGAGAGCCTCTCACCCGGTTCGATAGTTTCCGGCTGGATACCGATGAAGAGGATCTCCGGGATATCAGATGAGAGGTAGTGAATGAGGTGTGAGAGCGGCAGCATGTGAGTGCCTATGCTCGTATCATCGATCTGATCGTGAGGGATGATCCTGATACTGCCTGCAGGAAGGCCCATCTCCGCGGCATCCACGATAAGAAGAAGTTCCGGATCTAAACGCCGGATTGGGGCGGTGAAGTTCTCGGGGGCGGTTTCGCCACAGAAGGTTGTCCAGCCATCTGATCTGAATTCATCGGCGATAAAACAGCCAACACCATCGTCTGTCAGAAGCGGGTTTCCAACGCCAAGGAGTATCATCATTCACATAGATCTACTCTTTTGAAATACAAGAACCTGCTTTTTCAGCAGGAGAATGAAAAAGTATCAGAAGGAGTGTCGTGTGGGGGCAGAACCGGATCGTTCCTCAGAGAGGACACCTGGGTCCGGCACATATACACGTCTGAGGAATGAACGGACTGCTCTTCTTCGCTCACGATCATTTTGGGCATTTAAACTCCCAATTGATGCGTTTACTCCCATGAAAGGCTCACATCCTGTGGTATCAATTTAGTTTCGTTTCTCTCAAACATTGTCATTACTCCATGGTGCAGACCATCAGGAGAACATACAGATCATGCAATTGCTGGTTTCACCAAACGTCTGCTATAACCCTATCTATGATTTGGTTTAGATGAGGAATGCCCAAAAAAAGTTAGGTAAACAGAAATATTCCAAAAGAGTTGTGTTTTCAGAATTATCCTGTGTATGGCAGCAGTTTGAATATACAGCAGGTAACTCCCATCACAAGGGCATTGACATGAAAGGTATCCTGCCGCATCAATGATTTATGGTTTGAAATCAAGCAATATTCTGACCTCTTTAGGGATATTAAGTGAAGATATGTTGCGCGTATTTCAATTCAGCGATTAAAAGATAGTAAATACCTATTTTGCGCGACATTTGGAGAGCATTCTCTGATTGTAATCCAGAGAGTACGATAACTTCATAAGCTGACATGCAAACGAAGTGATTGTCCCAGATGATATTGGGGGGAGGTGAAATATCCTCATGGCATTTGAACCACAGGCTAAGAAGGGTAAGGAAGCAGCTGTTGAGAACAAGTCAAAAGACAAGAAGGGAGGTAGGAAATAATCCTCCATCCCATCTCCTTTTTTGATAATATGGATAGATTACCATTATTCTCGAGTGGATGAGGGGAATAGTCCTTTTCATCCTTTTTGAACAAGTCCTTTGAAAAGATTGCACCTGACAATCCGGAAAGAAACGATTCAAAAAAGATGCGCCGACCGGGACTCGAACCCGGGTTTAGGCGTTGGCAACGCCTAGTGATAACCACTACACTATCGGCGCACTCCGGACATTGCTGCCCTGCGACCTTACTTTATAGGAATTATCCGTATTTATTCATATCGATCTTTCATCGATTGGTGGTTTTTCACAGAGCTACCGCATGACAGGGTCGATCCGATGACCATGTAATGAGAGAGATCAGACGATTGATTATAACAAATAGCATCGCCTCTGAAAAATCGTCATCTTAATAGGAAAGCACCACTAACCTTGAAGAAATGATCCCCCTGATCATCGACTTCAACAGGAAGAAAGTCGTCATATTTGGCGGAGGTTCTGTATCTGCCAGAAAAGCACGTTATTTTCAGGATGAAGCAGATCTAACCATTATCAGCAGAAGCTTTTCAGATGCTCTTGCTCAACTTCAGTTTAGGCGGGTTGTGGCCGATACAGGGGCTTTGAGTGATACGGAGCTTCACACATATATTGAAGGTGCATTTCTTGTCATTGCCGCACTCTCGGAGAGAGAAGAGAACAACCGCATCGGAATGCTGGCTGCCCGGGCAGGAGTTCTCTTCAATAATGCAGATGGAGAGCAGGGGGACGTACTGATTCCTTCGATAGTCCGTGGCCGCCACCTGATAGCCGGATTCTCAACCGGTGGCGAAAGCCCGGCAGTCAGCAGGCATCTGAGGGAGCGTTTCGAAGAGATAACACCCGAAATTGATGCAATGATCGATCTCCAGGGAGTACTCAGGGGTGCCCTGATAAAGACTGATCTGACACAGGAAGAAAGAGCCAGGCGGCTGACAGCAGCCATACACGATCCGGAGATACGGAAAGGACTGCTCGATGACAGAGAGAAAACAATTGAGATAGCAATATCGAGGTATTGCCATGAATGAAGGGCTCCTGGCCCCGATCGCTATCGCCGGACTTGATCACCATACAGCAACCCAGAAGGAACTTGAAGCATTCAGATTTCCTGATGAAGAGGAGTTCATCCGCCAGGCACGCTCCCGGTACAAAGGCGTAGTCCTCCTCCAGACCTGTAACCGTGTTGAGGTACTTGTGCAGGGAGATCCTGACGATCTCGCCCGGTTTATGCAGAGTACCGGGAGAAACCGGTTTACCATTCATCACGGCCTTGGTGCCGTCCGACACCTCCTCGGACTTGCCGCAGGCATCAATTCCATGATAGTCGGTGAAGACCAGATCCTTGGTCAGATGCGACAGGCCCTCCTCACCTCAACCAAATATGGGGGCAACAGCCAGATCATTGATATCTGCATCAATACTGCAATCCATTTTGGTGTGACAGTCAGACAGAAGACAATGATCAACCGGGGATCGGTCTCGATCGGATCAGCTGCTGTCCGGCTTGCAGAAGATCTTCTCGGCACATTAACGAACCGGCATATCCTTGTTGTTGGCACCGGGGAGATGGGCAGGCTTGTTACAAAAGCCCTTCAGGAGAAGGACTTAACAGCAATTTATGTGACAAACCGTACATATGAGCGGGCGGTTGAACTTGCTGAAGAGATCGGTGGGAAAGCAGTCACCTTCAAGGATCTCTTTCCATTCATCCTGCTCTCGGATGTGGTCATCTCATGTACAGCAGCACCACATCCGGTGATACGTCATGACGAACTTGAAAAAGCAATGCAGGGGAGAACCTGGCCCCTTGATACCGGACCAAAGCCTCTGGTCGTCGTTGATATCGCCCAACCCCGTGATACCGAGGATTCCATCCGGGAGATACCCGGAGTGTATCTCTATACTATCGATGACCTGAGATCAATCTCTGATGAGAATCTTGCTGCACGACAGAGCGAGGCAGAGACAATCCGTTCACTCATAGAAGCAGAAATCGGGACATTCATCCAGAGGATCAATCGTGCAGCTGCAAACGACATCATCGCCGCCCTCCATACCTGGGCTGAAGCGATCAGGATCAGGGAACGGGACAAAGCAATTAACCGGCTTGGAACAGCAGATCAAAAAACAATTCAGATCGTTGATGATCTCACCCGTGTGCTGACCGGTAAGATACTGGCCGATGCGACAATGGCAATCAGGGTAAGTGCAGAACAATGCGATCTGGATACAGCAGGGATGATCGTTGATGCAATAACAAAAGGTGAGAAGATATGTTTCCGGAAACACGATTAAGAAGACTGAGAAGACGCAAAATCCAGCCACTGGTGCGGGAGACACAGGTGTTGGCAACGGATCTCATTGCACCGCTTTTTATTGATGAAACACTCCGTGAACCGATGCCGATCAGCTCAATGCCCGGCCAGTTCCGCATTCCTCCGGATTGCATAGCAGGTGTTGTCCGACGCCTGTACGATACGGGAATCAGAGGGGTGATCCTCTTTGGAATTCCAGAGACAAAGGATTCCACCGGTTCATCAGCTTATACAAAGGATGGAGTGATTCAGACAGCATTACAGTCGATTCGTATGGAGGTGCCTGAGATGATGATCATCACCGATGTCTGCGCATGCGAATATACCGATCATGGCCACTGCGGGATTCTTACGGATAATGGAATGGATCTCGATAATGACCGATCGCTTGCATTGATGGCTGACATTGCGATCAGCCATGCAGAAGCGGGGGCAGATGTGGTTGCACCCTCCTGTATGCTTGACGGCCAGGTTGCAACCATCAGAAGAGCACTTGATGCAGAAGGCTTCTCAGGAACTCCCATCCTCTCCTATTCCACAAAATTTTCAAGCGCGCTCTATGGGCCATTTCGTGAAGCCGCCGACTCCTGTTATACCTGCGGTGACCGGACCACCTATCAGATGGATCCGGCTAATGGACGGGAAGCATTCAGGGAATCCAGAATCGATTCTGAAGAGGGGGCGGATATGCTGATGGTCAAACCCGCCGGATTGTATCTTGACATCCTTAAAGAGATTCAAACTCTTGGCCTCCCGGTTGCTGCATATCAGGTGAGCGGTGAGTATGCAATGATCAAGGCAGCCGCGATGAATGGATGGGTTGATGAAAAGAAGGTTGTACTTGAGTCGCTGACCTGCATCAAGAGGGCAGGGGCAGATTTAATCATAACATATTTTGCAGAAGATGCTGCAAGGTGGTTGCATGAGAAGTGAAGCATTATTTAAACAAGCAGAAAAACTCCTCCCGGGAGGAGTGAGCAGCCCAGTCAGGGCGATCAAGCCCTATCCTTTCTATACCGAGTCTGGAAAAGGAGGACGGATTAGAACAGCAGATGATACAGAACTCATAGACTGCTGCCTTGGCTATGGCCCCCTGATCCTTGGCCATGCGCATGATACAATAAAAACTGCCATTTTAAAGCAGCTTGATTGTGGCTGGCTCTTTGGAACACCAGCAGAACAGGAGATTGCAATGGCAGAGCGGATCATCCGGGATCAACCAGGTGTTGATATGGTTCGGTGCGTCTCAAGCGGATCAGAAGCCACAATGGCGGCAATCCGGCTGGCACGCGGTTTTTCCGGAAAGAAGAAGATCCTCAAGATCGAAGGAGGGTTTCACGGCGCTCATGACAGTGTCCTGATTAAGGCAGGGTCAGGTGCAACAACACTCGGGATACCGGATTCTGCCGGAATTCCTGCCGGTGTCGCAGAATTTACACGGCAGGTACCCTATAATGATCCCGAGGCACTTGATCAGATCCTCTCTGATGATCCTGACATTGCCGCATTCATTCTTGAACCTGTGATGGGGAATATCGGTCCGATTCTCCCCGAAGAGAAGTACCTGAAAGATGTTCGGGCAATCACACAGGAACACGATATCCTCCTCATCTTTGATGAAGTGATCACCGGATACAGGCTTGGTATCGGTGGTGCTGCACAGGAGTATGGCATAACACCGGATCTCACCACACTGGGAAAGATCATCGGAGGGGGACTCCCAATCGGTGCTTTTGGAGGAAGGAGAGATATTATGGAGATGATCGCACCCTCAGGCCCCGTCTATCAGGCAGGAACCTTCAGCGGCAATCCACTCTCGCTTGCCGCCGGGATCGCAACCATCGACTATCTGAATGCCCACCGGGAAGAGTATCATCGGGCAGAAGAGCGCACCCGTGCAATCGAAGAGAGTCTTCCCTCATCTGCCAGCGGATCGTTTGTCAGAACACAATCCATCTTTAAATACTTCTTTAGAAACAATCCACCATCAAATTATGTAGAGGCAAAAGAGAGTGATACAAATGCATTCGGAGTATTCTGGAAGGCTGCACTCAAGAAAGGCGTCTTCCTGCCACCTGCACAGTTTGAGTCAAATTTCCTCTCATTTGCACACACTGAAGAAGATATCGAGACGATTGCCGGAGTCTACCGTTCATGCCTCCCGTAATCAGGATAGGTACCCGTGCAAGTGCCCTTGCCCGAAAACAGACGGAGATCGTCTCAGGTCTCCTTCTGGAGAATGGTATTGAATCAGAGAGTATCATCATCAAAACTGAAGGTGATGCACAGACCGGCATCCCCCTTCACGAAGTCGGGGGGCAGGGGATCTTTGTCAGGGCACTTGATGATGCGATCCAGAGGGGTGAGATTGACTGTGCAGTTCATAGTATGAAAGATATTCCCGCAGCTCGCCCGGATGGCATCACTACAGCAGCAATACTCCCCCGCGATCCCCCTTATGATTATCTGGCTTTTGATATTCCCCTTGATGAGATCTCCTGTATCGGAACCTCCAGTACCAGACGAAAGGCACAACTTCTCCGCCATGATCCGGAGTTTGAGATCAAAGAACTCAGGGGGAACATCGATACACGAATTCGAAAACTGAAATCCGGTGATTATGACGCTATTATGCTCGCAGAAGCAGGTCTTGCCCGGATGTCACTTCACGTAAATGGGATCAGACTTCCGACAAAACACTTTGTTCCTGCCCCAAACCAGGGGACGATTGCAGTCGTCTGTCGGGATGATCCGGGAATGAGTGATCTCATCCGGCCGCTCGATCATCCGGCTACCCGCAGGGACACAGAGATCGAACGTGCAGTGATGGAAGAAGTCGGCGGCGGGTGCTTTACCCCACAGGGGATCTATTGTCAAAATGGTTCCCTGATCGCAGAGATCCTTTCACTTGATGGAAAGAGGTATGAACGAATGGAAGAGCATGTGAAGAATAGTGATGATGCACGCAGGATTGGAGCTGAACTTCGTGATCGCTCATTGAATCTTATTCTTGAAGCAAAAGAGAAACTGGGGTTGAAATAACCATGACCGGAATCGTATATCTTGTCGGATCAGGGCCGGGATGCCTTGACTTGTTGACCTTTCGGGCACGTGAAGTAATTGATTCTGCGGAGGTGATCCTCTACGATCAACTGCCTGGAGAGGAGATCCTTGCAACACTACCCGCATCTGCAGAAAAGATCAACTGCGGAAAGTTCGGTGGATCTCATACCCTGACACAGGAAGAGATCGAGAGCCTGATGGTTGAGCGGGCACAGCAGGGCAGACGTGTTGTCAGGCTGAAAGGAGGCGACCCATTTGTCTTTGGCCGTGGCGGAGAGGAGATGGAGGTTCTGAGAGAACAGAATATTGCTGTTGAGGTCGTTCCCGGGATCACCAGTGCCATTGCGGTACCGGAGTGCCTAGGCATCCCGGTCACCCATAGGAGCCATGCAAGCCAGGTTACATTTCTAACAGGACATGAGGACCCGACAAAAGAAGAATCTGCACTAGACTGGGGATGGCTGGCACGGTCACCAGGCACCATCGTGATCCTGATGGGTGTCAAAAACCTGGGCATGATCACCTCATCCCTCATCAAGCATGGAATGGCAGCAGAGAAGCCGATTGCCATTATTGAACGGGGTTTCCGCCCTGATCAGCGTATCACCATTGGATCAGTGTCGGACATCACAGAGAAAGCCAGGGCAATCGGAGTGAAGCCACCCGCAATCATCGTGATCGGGGGGGTCGTCTCCCTGTATCGTGACGGAAGCGAGGGGGCGTGGAGTCGCTCCAATACAAACAAATAACCATTTTATATCCCCGCCATGAGATCAGGATCGGATATTCCGATTCGGGCCGCTCCCCTTCCAGTCAGATCCCGGTTTTCTCCGACACTATTTATCAGTATTGAAGACGATCATATCTTGATCATCTATGCGCAGTGATGAAATAAAAAAAGGGTATCCACGAGCCCCAAATCGTTCTCTTCTCAGATCTCTTGGTTTGAGCAACAACGAGATGGATCTCCCGTTCATCGGAATTGCAAATGCCTGGAATGATATCGTCCCCGGCCACATCCATCTCAGAAACCTGACGAATAAGGTCAGGGAAGGAATCGCAGCCGGGGGTGGCGTTCCGTTCGAGTTTGGGGTAATCGGAATCTGTGACGGGATTGCAATGGGACATAAGGGAATGCGCTATTCCCTCCCATCAAGGGAGAATATTGCAGATTCAATCGAACTGATGGTGGAGGCACACCGGTTTGACGGACTCGTCTGTGTCGGCACCTGTGATAAGATCGTCCCCGGCATGCTGATGGCAGCCGCCCGCCTGGATATCCCCGCCATTCTCCTCACCGGCGGCCCGATGATGCCGGGAACACTCAATGGACGGGATCTCTCGCTCGTTGATGTCTTCGAGGCAGTCGGAAAGGTTGCAGCAGGTACATTTCCGGAAGAAGAGCTCTGCACATTAGAGTGTGCAGCAATGCCCGGCTGCGGGAGCTGTCAGGGTCTGTATACTGCAAATACAATGGCATGCATGACTGAAGCGATGGGTATGTCCCTCGCAGGATCAGCCGCCATTCCTGCAGTTGAATCAGATAAACTCAGGGTAGCACATGAAACAGGATACAGAATCATGGATCTCGTCAGATCGGGGACAAATGCCAGGCAGATTATTACTGAAAAAAGCCTGAGAAACGCAATCCGGGTCGATATGGCACTTGGGGGCTCAACCAATACTGTCCTGCACCTGATGGCGATTGCCAGGGAAGCTGATATTCCCATGAATCTTGCATCATTCAATCAGATAAGTGATGGAACCCCGCATATCTGTCACATGCAGCCTGCCGGTCCACATGCAATGGTCGCACTCAACCGGGCAGGGGGTATTCCGGCTATCTTTAACCGCTTAATCGATCACCTTGAAGATGTGAACACCGTTTCAGGCAGATCTGTTTACGAGATCGCACAGGGAATTCTCAAAATAGATGAAACTGTCATCAAAAATGTTGATAATCCCATCCATACAAGCGGGGGGCTCAGGATTCTCTTTGGAACGCTTGCACCAGATGGGGCAGTTGTCAAGTATGCTGCGGTCGCAGAATCGATGTGGCAGCATAAAGGCCCTGCACGTGTCTTTGATGGAGAAGAACCGGCAATGAAAGCGATCCTTGCCCGCGAGATCAAAGAGGGGGATGTTGTTGTGATCAGGTATGAAGGACCAAAAGGCGGACCCGGGATGCCCGAGATGCTCTCACCCACTTCCGCACTCATGGGACTGGGCTATGAACGTGTTGTTCTTGTAACAGATGGGAGATTCTCAGGAGGCACACGAGGACCCTGTATTGGACATGTCTCGCCCGAGGCAGAGGTCGGAGGGCCGATTGCCCTTGTCAGGGATGGGGATGAGATCGTACTCGACCTGATAGCAAAACGTCTTGACCTGAATGTCGATGAAACTGAACTCGACAGGAGACGGAGCATGTGGCGGCCAAAGAATCGAACATTACGGGGTGTCCTTGCACGATATGCCCGGACTGTCGGGCAGGCAGATTCAGGCGCAGTACAATTATAAAAATCTTCAATACTTTTTATATGAAAATCACCTCCTACGAAAGATAAGGTGGCCCCTATTCCACCCCCTTTCCTGGGATACGCTGTAATCCCGGAGTATATACATTAAACCCTGCATTTAACAGAACCATTACCGCATCATCGATTGAAATATCCGGTAATTTCGACTTTTGAGGGAGGATAACCTTCTTCTTCAGATCGGGATCTTTGTACTTTTCTTTCACTGTCAGCAAATGCCACAAGATACAGAGGATCTTGCGTGCCAGAGCAACAATTGCTTTATTTCTCCCTCTTCGAAAAGCAACTCGCCTGAAGAATCTGGAGAGAACAGTGTTCTTGGTTCGACTTGCAGTCTGAGCAACCTGAACAAGGATCCATCGAAGGTGTTTTGACCCCCGCTTTGTTATTCTTCCTGTTACCAGATGATCTGCCGACTGATAGACTGAAGGTGTCAATCCCACCCACGAAGCAAGTTGATCTGCCGAAGGAAAGTCTCTGACATCACCAACTTCAGCAAGAATGGTTGTTGCAGCTGTCATGCCAATACCGGGAACTGAGAGGCAAATCCCAATCGAATCATGCATCTCATCAGTGAGAGCCGCCACAATGAGTCCATTGATTGTGTCAATCTTCTCTTCAATCTCGTTGAGAAGCTGAAGTTGTGTTTTGAGGAGATGGATTTGGATTGGGGAGAGCGAGGTATGCATGATCACTTTGATCTCATCCACTTTCCGCCGGATGATGGGTGATGGGATTGTCTGAAGAAGCGTGTTCAGATCTCTTTGTTGAGCTAATCCCTCAAGCAGGTGTCGACCAGACTTGCCGAAGATGTCTTTCATGACAGATTTCAACCTCATCCCTGCACTATCCAGTATCTTGTGGATTCGGTTTTTAATTGTTGTTCGAGACTTGACAAGGGTTTCCCGGTTTCGTGTCAGATCACGAAATTCCCGTTTATTGCGGGGAAATATCCGGGATGGTTTGATCAACCCATTCAAAGCAAGTTGGGCGATCCATTCAGAATCGCGCACATCAGTTTTCCTTCCAGGTATGCTCTTCATCTGATTCGCATTGCCAACAATAATCGGGATGTCGTCCTCAAGAGTAAAATAGAGCAAGTACCAGTAGATCCCGGTTGACTCTAATGCAATGAGTTCACACCCTTCACTCAGGAGAAGATCTTTTAAGTCAAGAATATCATCATGAGTATTGTGGATGCGATGCTGCGAACTCTCTCCTGTTAGAGATAGGATACATACCTGGAGGAAGTCTTTGTGGACATCAATTCCACACACTTTTGTTCTTTGTTTCATAATTCCTCCAAAAAGAGGGGTAGATCCAAAGAGCTTCGGGAGCACTTTTATATCCGCACTCGTGATGCATGTATGCCTCCGTATAGGTTGGACTGGCTAGTTTTTTCCACGGGATCAAAGTCCCAAAAAGAAGACAGCCTTCTCTACCCCAAAGTAAGATGGGCCACCAATTATTTTAATCTTGTATGCCTGTTGCCCTTATGGGTATCATGAGCGTTTTTTCCAAAATTACGGCTGCTTTACCAAAAAGCAAAAAAAATTGGTTTATTCAAAGAGGGGATCTATCGCATCTTCAAATAAAGTGGATTTCCTGTCAGCTGCCTTGACAACATCCTGTTTCGTCTCTTTAGCCTCTTCGAGCAGCTCAGATATCCGGGGTGCTTTTCCGATGGTGGAAAGCAGGACGATAGCTGCGATATAGTTGGATCCAACAGGATAATCACCACCCCTCACCTCAATTCCTGCAATATTCTCTTCAACCCAGGACTTGGACTTTTCCACTCCTTTTCTATCCAGCTCATTTGGGGGTCCTGCGACCAGCACCAGTGCCCGTTCTGCTGTTGTATAATCACAGGGGAGTGTCAGGCGACCGAGCATTGCCCTTCTAACAAGCCCGATGATCTTGGCGGATTTATCCTCTCCGGTGAGGGCACTATCATCCTTCTCTTTCTTCCCAAAACCTGAGAAGAAACCTTTCTTCGGCTTGCTTTTTGTAATAACATCAGAGATCGCATATCCAATCGTGGAGATTCCGCCACCCCTGAGGGTGTTGATAATCTCGGATGAGTCAACAACCATCTCACCAACACCAAACTGGCCAACCTCGCCCGCTCTGAAGAGCACTCCAAATCTCCTGACAAGCTCCTCATTCAAACGGTCATAGGCACTCTTGACACTTTCTCCCTCTTCTTTCCATGCACTATTATCAAAGACAAAGGTGTTATCCGCTTCATTCACCAGTGTCGCCAGACTGCGTGCAGCATTGTATGAATAGAGCTTGCCTTCTTCAGGTGCCGGGATCATTGCAAGAGCATAGACAGGTTCACGGTAGATGCGTTTTAAGTGCCGGCAAAGAACCGGGGTGCCACCTGAACCGGTTCCGCCACCAAGTCCGGCAACAACGATAAACGCATCGATGTCATGAGTTCCCCTGATATCTATTGCATTAATAATCGTATCAATCTCATCAGCAGTGATCTTGGCACCGGTGACATTATCTGTCCCTACACCGTGCCCTTTTACCACCGTCTGACCAATGAGAAGACGATCCTTCATATCGATATTCTGCAGGCCAAGAAGATCTGACCGTGCAGAATTTACTGCTATTCCACGAAAACTGCTATTCTGAAGTTTTTTGTCATGCGCGAGGAACATATCGACGATCTTTCCCCCGGCCTGTCCAAATCCAATAAAAAATACCCGCATTGTATTGACACCTGTCACGTAAATGAATATAATCGTAGTATCCGCAATATATAAGAGAATTTCGAAGATAATCCAGAATATCAGTATTGGCTCTATAATCAGAACTGACATTCAAAGGGGGGTGGGCAGATGCGTTCACTCCCATTCAATGGATTCAATGCAAAAAGGTCCCGCCAGTTCCCAATCGAAAGAAGAGAAGATTGGAAAACCATATAAAGAGATAATATGAGGATACGAACAAAAAGCGCATAGATTCATCATATTTTTGAGTGGACTGAACCCCGGGATTTCTTATCTGCCAATAGAAAAGAGAGTATTGAACCCTATTATTAAAACAAAACTCAATTTATCTTTTTTAAATTTCAAAGCATTAATACATAGAGAGCGTTCAGATAGAGTGGAGCAGTTTGATTCGCTCCGGTGTGGTACTATGATCGATCAATTTTTTGAAGGAAATGGCACTTTTATTCGAGAAGATTTCGAAAAAGACAGGGAACGATATGATGCTCTTGCACAATCCCAGAGCCCGAAAACCCTCTGGATTGGGTGTGCAGATTCACGTATTGATCCAGAACGAATCACTCGTTCGAAAGCGGGTGAACTCTTTGTCCATCGAAACATAGGAAATATCGTCCCTCTTCAGGACTGGAACTTTGCAAGTGTCCTTGAGTATGCTGTTGCACACCTTAAGGTTGAGAATATTGTTATCTGCGGCCACTCTGAATGCGGAGGTATCAAAGCCCTCGATAAAGAGATGCAGGATTCATATATTCCCCTCTGGATCAATAATGCTCGTGAAGCACAGATCAGGGTTGATGCAAAAATGCCATCGCCAAAAAACGCAGAAGAGGAAAAGAAGCGGCTGACAGAGATGGAAAAAGAGAATGTTCGTCTCCAGATAGAGCATCTCAGAACATATCCAATCGTAAAAAAGGCAGAAGAAGAGAATAAGGTGGGGATACACGGCCTCTATTACTATCTTGAGACCGGAGTACTTGAAGAGCTCAAATAGAAGAGTTCTTCAACTCTTTTTCAATCTCCGCTCTGATTAAAGGAAGCGAGATCCGGCCGACCGGAGTAACGCGGCCATTTATCAGTATAATTGGAAGAGGAGGCTGGTGTTCCTCAATGATCATTCGAATTCTCTGTGGCACCCCATCATCGATGCAGGTGAGTTGAAGTGAGACAGTATCGCCATACTCCTTTTTTAGCTCTTTTTTGAGAGCCGATACAGCATTGATAAGCTTCTCGGTGGGCGCACATTCGGTAAGTTCACAGCTTCGCTCATCATTGCAGGGGAACGGACCGCATGAGAGTTCTTTTAACCCAATGATCTCGATATTGATCTCAAAACTCATAGTAGATATCTGGATTGAGACAATTTAGCACCATCGTTTCCCTGTAGAAAGGAGAGAGGGTGAGAAGAGTTCCTTCACAACAGAGTTTCGTATCCAGGGAGAGGAAAAAGGCAATCTTTATTGCTCTTTTCAACGACTGTAAAAGAAGGTAATTCCATGACCAGACCGATTCTTATTGACTTTTTCGCCACATGGTGCGGGCCATGCAAGATGCAGACCCCCATCATTGAGGACCTGAAGGTAAAACTCGGGGATGCTGTTGAGATCAAGACAATTGATGTCGATCATCATATGGATCTTGCAGGAAAATATCAGATCCAGGTTGTTCCGACACTGATAATAGAAAAAGACGGAGCCGTCATTCATAAACTTGAAGGAGTAACCGATGCACGGAGACTGGAAGAACTCTTAAAACCACTTATCTGATGGATGAAAGAGACCATATAGAATCACTCATTTCGGTCTTAAATGAGACCTATGGTACCGTTTCGTGGTGGGATGCACCATTTGACGAAGTGGCAATCGGGGCGATATTGACCCAGCAGACACGCTGGGAGAATGTTGAGGCGGCATTAACCCACTTGAGATCAGCCGGGTTGAATACCCTTGCCGCGATTGCAGCAGCAGATCCGGCAGAACTGGAGACGTGTATACGATGTACCGGATTTTACCGGGTCAAATCAGCACGCCTCCGCCGTCTTGCCACATTTTTTCTGAACCAGTATCGTGAGATAGAAGAGATCGATCTGATCCCAACTGATCTTCTGAGACGTTCCCTCCTCACCGTAAACGGTGTTGGTGAAGAGACTGCCGATAGTATCCTCTGTTATGGACTTTTTCGGGAGACATTTGTTATTGATGCATATACCCGCCGGATCTGTACCTGCGCCGGAGTATCTCTCCCGGATGATCAAGTGCGCCGGATCTTCCTATCAGCTCTTGGTTTCGACAACCACCTCCTCAGATCCTGCCATGGCCAGATTGTTGAATATGCAAAAGAATATTGTAGTAAGAAGAGATGTCAGGAATGCAGAATCCGGACTTTACACGAATAGGACGCCGCCTCTTCAATGAAGGACTCGTTGGCGGTAATTTTGGCAATATGAGTATACGTTCAGATCAGGGGTACCTGATCACGAGAAGTGGTTCATATCTTGATGATCCAGGAGACCTTGTCAGGGTGATCTCCGGCAAGCCGGTTCCAGGAGATGCATCAAGTGAATACCGGGTTCATGAAGCGATCTATCGTGAGACTGAACATGACGCAATCGTGCATGCCCACCCCTCCTGTGCGGTTGCGGCGTCACTTCTCATGGATCGGATCATCCCTGTCGATAGTGAAGGGTTGATGCTCTGCCCGGAGATTTCTGTTGTCGGGGGCGTTCCCGGCACCCAGGAACTCGCAGAGAATTGTGCAGAAATCTTAAAAACCAGTAATCTCGTCATTGCAAGGGGACATGGAACATTTGCTGCCGGAAAAACAATTGATGAAGCATATCTCTTCACCTCACTTGCAGAGCATGCATCCCGCATCCTCTTCTATACAGGGCATTTCACACAAAAATATCCATGATACCCACGGGGCACACAAGCAACCAGGATTGAAAGAAAATAGAGGGTAAACCAGAAAAATATTACTTCTTTTCCTCATTCTCGATTCGGTTCAGTTGTTCGCGGAGCTTCCGGATCTCCCCGGTCGTCTCACGGTGAAATGCAAGGAAGATATCGCCAAGGAGACCAAACATCAGAATAATCAGGCCTGACATAATCAGGAGACCGGTCAGGATGGTCATTGGTATCCGTTCAATATTCTGGAACCAGTCATAGACGACATAGATTCCAAGTACCACACCCATCAGGGTGAGAAGAAGGCCGATTATTCCAAAATAGAAGAGAGGGTTCCCTATTTTGGCGAGCCGGTAGATGGTTTTTATGATCTTGTATCCATCCCGGATCGGATGGAGCTTTGTAGGGGTGCCGGGCCTCTGGCAGTAACTGACAGGAACAACCATTACTTTCAGCTCATTCCTGATAGCTTCAGCCGCAATCTCGGTCTCTATCTCAAACCCGGACTCTTTCAGATTCAGTCGTGAGAGCGAATCCTGGGTAAAGGCCCGGTATCCCGAGAGAATATCCTGAAGATAGACCCCATGAGCCCATTTAAAGAGAACATTGATGATATAATTACCAAAATGATTCAGGCGTGTCAGGGCCCCCTTCTCATACCCGGATAACCGCTCGCCAATAACATGATCCGCACCATCTTCCAGAGGGGCGAGCATGCGATCGGCATCTGCAGGAGCATAGGTTCCATCACCATCAAGCATGAGAATGTAGGGCTCGCGAATGATCGAAAACGCCTCGATGATCGCCGCACCCTTACCTCTTCCAACCTGGGTTGCTACCTGTGCACCTGCCCGCTCTGCTGCCTCTACTGTCCCATCGGTGCTCTTACCATCAATGACAAGTACCCGTGTAAAACCCATCTCCTGAAATTCACGGATGAGTGGTTCTATGGTTTTCCCTTCATTGAGTGTAGGAATGAGAATACAGACATCCGTTCTCTCGATGGCCATCGTACAATTATTAATAAGTACATTCTGATAAGTGCTTGTATGAGTTTTGGGAAGCCGGGGATACGCATCCTTGGTATCGCTGAAAGCTGGAGAGGGATAGATGAATCCTTCCTTGCAGGAGTCGTCATGAGAGGTGATCTCAGAATCGACGGATCTGCGCTCACTCATGTGACTGTTGGAGGAATGGATGCAACTGATGCAGTAATCCGCCTCTTCATATCACTATCCCGAAAAGACATCAATCTGATCCTGATTTCAGGTGCTGCAATCGCCTGGTACAATATCATCAATGTCGATCTGATTCGAAATGCCACAAACACCCCGGTCATCATTATCACGTATGAAGAATCAGATGGCCTTGAAGAGGCGATCAACCACCATTTTCCGGGTGATACTGAGAGAATGGATGCATATTGCGCCCTCGGAGAACGTGAATATATACATATGAAGACCGGGTATAGTGTCTATATCAGGCGATTGGGCATTTCACCGGATGATGCAGAACGGATCATCAATAGATTCACCTTCGATGGCAGAGTCCCGGAGCCCATCAGGGTTGCGCGGCTTTTTGCCCGTGCGGCTATGCAGTCTGCTCAGAGCGGGAGATAAGCCGATCATACTCCTTATGATACACATCAAGCCTGACAACATCACCGGGTCGAAACGTACCATCAGTCAGATCAAGGAAGATCCTTGACCCCGGATACCAGTAATACCCGGTTGATCCGGTTCCCTCCATCCTCTGAACACCGATATGGTATGTCGGGATGAACTGATGAGCATTCATTGAAGAGATAAGGGCTCCGGAATCCCGACCATTGACAAAGATCTCTGCCCTGAGATCGTCATTTGCAAAGGCATTGCTCCCGGCATGTGTTATGGTCATCCTGCTGTCATAATTCAGCCCACCATTTTTTTCACAATGGTGGTTCAGCTGTGTGATCGCAAAGATCTCCGGCGGCTCTTCTGGAGATCCCCCCGGCCAGAGCGGGATATGCAGCATCAGAAACAGAAGAACGACAAGAATGAGTGTGATGACAACAAGGAGCAGGACACCCTGAACCTGTGACACTGCCTCCTCAAAACGGCCACCTGACATCCTACAAAGGTTATAAGTCCGGCTATTTATGCAATCTGAAAAGAGACTGTAAGAAGAGGAAAAAGAGAAGAACTCCTATTCCTCAAAACCCATAAACGCAAGTTCGTACATCCAGTCAAGAAGGAGTTCGCAGGTTTCTACAACACATTCGCGCTCACAGCCGACACAGGGGATCAGGTGTTCACCAGCCATCAGGAGAGAGGGATCAATCACCCGATTTTTTGTTGATTTTAGGAGATAGGTCTTAATCCCGTTTTTACGGTATTCATGTCGCTCAACCATCCCTGTATCGATGAGCTTCTTGACAATCCGTGAACACTTTCTGGAATCAACATTCAGGAGTTTCCATAATTCGCTCTGAAGAACACCATCGCTCTTCGACTGTATCATCTGGAGCGCTTCGTCAAACACGTCATCAGTCATAGTGCTTCAGAGGGCAGGTGCGATGCTCAGAATATTGTTCCCCCGTATGACAACACATCCCAGGTTTCGTTCACGTGAACCTTCTGTCATCTCTGTGGCTTCATCCATGTGGAGATTGAGGTACTCATCAACCGCAATAAGCCTCCCCTGAAGTTTTCGCCCGTCATCCTTAATTTCTACGATAATTTTGGAATCGACGAGAGAATTTACCTTTTTAATAGGCAGAACAATACTTGACACCATTATGAATACTATCGCGGGGTTGCCACATTAACCTTTTCATATAACTTAAAAATGAAGATGATCAGAGGAATGGATCAAAAGGACCGTGTGCACGGGAAAAACCAGCAATTCTGGAGCCATCTTCTCTAACCGGGTCAAGCGCAGGATCATCAAAGATATCAGCCGGACCAATCAGACGGCCACCTGCAAGTGTGAAGGCAAGGCAGACAACCCGGGGTGGCCCTCCGGAACGGGAGCCCTGTGCATCACAAAGAGAGACCGGTATGAGTGGCATCATCGGCCGTTCTCCAACAGAGGAGCGCACCATGTACGGCTGGGCAAAAGGCTCGACCGCTTCACCATAGGTTGGAAAAATTCCACCAGTCCTGAGGAGAAGAGCGGGGGCAGCCGTTTCAGAGGGTCCGGTCGCAGATGCGGCATGCTCCCCATCTCTCTTCGATACGCTTGTGACCCGCGTCTCTTCCGGTCTCCTGATCGAGGCGAGAAGCCGATATGTGTCTTCAGGAAGAGAGAAACTTCGCTTCGAATCATAGGAGGATGTGGAAAAGACAAAACCCTCCAGAAGCGCATCATCAGTAACAAGCCGTGTTGTTGAGAATGGATCGCCAAAGATACGATAGAGGTGGAGATTAAAGAGATCGGCGGTTGGATGGTCGGCAAGGAAGAGAAGGATCTCTTCAGATCGGCGCTCGGCAAACGACAGCGTGCATGATACGGTGGAGGCATTGGCAGGGGAGAAGATATTCTTCTTCTCGAGATACTCATGGCAGGATTCAAGAACCCCCTGTACCAGGGAATCAATCTCTTCCTCCTCCCGGTGAGTCATCAGAAAACCAAGCGTATCCCCACACCGAAAAACAAAGGAGTCTATCAGAATTCCACCCTCCTCTTTCTTCAGCAGACGGGCAGAGAGCTCAAGGATACCGGGATGTACCCGGTGTCCTGTCGGAAATCCGCCGGGGCGGGAGGTAACAAGGGTGCATTTCAACAGCAAAGAGTCCGGCATATCCACGAACTCCTTTATTCGGGAAGCGCTTCCAGCCGCTCGATCATCCCTCTGCTCCCGACATAAATCGGCGTTTTCTGATGAACATCTCCCGGAAGAATTTCAAGTATATTTGTGGACCCATTACTGATTCTGCCGCCTGCCTGCTCGGCGAGGAACCCAATCGGCTGGGCTTCGAAGACCAGACGCAGTTTCCCTTCAGGCTTTCCACGCGCGGCCGGGTATGCATAAAGGCCGCCATATCTCAGGATCTGATGGAAGTCAGCCACAAATGAACCTGAATAGCGGCTCTTTGCACCTTCAGCCTCAAGCGCAGCAATAAATTCGGCATGCTTTTTTGTCCATTGCGGTCTCTCACCACCACTCCCATAGAGAATTCCTTCAGGCATGGTGATAGAATCCTCCATCAGCAGATACTGTCCGTCATCTGCCAGAGAGAAGAGAGCAACCCCCGATCCTATAGAGAGGGTGAGGGTCGTCATCGGGCCATAGAGGAGATAGAGGGCAGCCCTCATCTCATTTCCCTTTCTCAGGACCGAGCATCCCTCATAGATCCCGACAATTGTACCAACTGCAAGATTCACGGCAATCAGCGACGATCCGTCAAGCGGATCCATCACAACAGAATACCGGCCCCCGGAATCCCGGCACTCGAAGACCTTCTCCTGCTCTTCAGATGCGATCAGGGAGACAAGGCCGGATTTGGCAAGTACTCCGGTAATATGAGTATCCGACCAGGTATCCATCTCTGCCTGCACTTCACCCGATGTGTTGAGTGAGGTGGCATACCGCTGATTCGAAATAAACGCGCTACGGATTGGGGCTGCCTGTTCTGCAATCAGGCAGATGAGTTCGGCAAGATCATCCTCACAATTCTTCTCCCTGAGATACTCCTGTACTGTAATCATATCCTTATCACTCCATTCCGTCCCATCCCTGTACCGGGCAGGCGTATCATTTCCTCGTCTGCTGGCATCTTAATCATGTCTCATTCTTAATTCAGTGAACTCTCTTCTGTTCAGCATATCATGTACTCTCATGAGAGCTTCAATGGCATCTGATCGTTTCTGGTCGATTGCTGATCTGGAGATATACTCAATAAGGCGAGCTCTTTCTTCAACCCCCAGTACTGAGACGATACGCTCATAGGTCCTTTCGGGATAGAAGAGATCTGTTGCAGTTCTGATAAGAAGCTCCTCCACCTCTTCTGAGATGATACCCTCTTCCCGGGCACGTCGAAACGTACACCGGATGTTAATAAGCGGGTCAGAGAGGGGAGACCAGGTTTCCGGATCGAAGACAAGGGCCACCTCATCATCAGAGACGAGTGTTCCATTCCGGTAAAGTGAATAGATGACACCAATGCCTTCCATGCCAAGTGAATCCAGTTCTGCTGCCCTCAGCGCGCCCATACTTGAAGCGCCGATCACCGTAATTCCGCTTCTAAGAAGAGAGAGGATCTCGCGATGGCCGACAGCAGAATCCTGGAAGAAGTACCCATCGATGATACAGACGAGGGATACCTTTGATCCTGATATGGCATTGAGATCCCCGCGCCTGATCGGGGGGAGGAATGTGGCATCCGGACAGAGTGCCCGCGCCTCCTCATGAGGAAGACTTGGGCCGAGGTAAACGACTGCGCCGTGCATTCTTACACCGATCTCCTATCCTTTCCTGATCCATTGCATATACTTCAAGACCGGGAACGACAACCCTGACAACGGGAATACCGATCTCGGGCCGTGTCAGATCAGAGACGATCACCCGGTCAAATCCTGCTGATACGATGCGATCGCAGACATGCCTGATATCGGTGAGTAGATCATCACTTGTGTAGCCAGGCATTCTTTCAAACGGAATATCACCATTCTCCCGGAACCAGTACCCGTTCAGCCTTTTCGTCCGTTCATACCCGATCTGCCTCCTCATATCGGCAACCACCGTATCCTCGCGGGCACCATGAATCTGGGTGAGGCGACTCTGGGCAACTTCGGTCAGTGCGCGAAGAAGCGCGATCTCCGGGGTGGTATGGGTACCCATACCTGTGACAAGAAGCGCCGGATCGCAGAGGACAGTATCATCTGCAACTGCGGCGCATGTCGGAATCCCGATATCGCTTGTAATATCCCTCAGGATCAGATCAATTCCTTCACGGGAGAAGCGATTGATAATGTCCAGGCTGATGGGATCCGTGATATCAACAATCCGGTTCCCGGTATAGCGGGTTGCCTCAACAAGCGACCATGCATCACGTTCAATTACTTCCAGCAGTCCATGGATGATCGCTTCTTCAAGAGTATTGCCGGATGCAATTCCATTCGTGTTTGTCCGGTGAAGGGGAGGATAGGTGTGGGAGAGGGGATGGTAGACAGCATGTGCCGGTAGCAGTACCTCCTCATTATTGATGATATCATATCCGGTCGCCCAGGGAATTGGTACATCCCTGTCTGCACCTGCCGGAAGGATAAGATCGAGGGGATCAATCGCGGGAGATTCCCGTGATATCTCAGAATATCGGCCAACCATCACCGGATCTGTAAGCATCTCAGCAGAGCACCGCTCGATCCCTTCCATGATAGCCGAGACCCGTGCAGCAACTGGTGTTGCTCCTTTTCCATTGTAGACTGATATTGCTCCACCCTCGGCAGTAGGCCTGATACAGGAGAAGACAGGTATTCCAAGACGATCCAGACCGGTGATATCCGCCACCCGTGTGATACCTGCCTGTGGAAGGAGGGGTTCAATCCGTTCAAGAGTTGACTCGGGAGATACAGCCCGGTGTGTTTCGATCATATACCCTTTCGGGCAGCTTTTCAACTGCATCTGAATCTGATAGATCTTATCCCCTCAGATACTTACTACCTTTGCATGATGAATCGAAATCAAGCTGACAGACTATATAGGATCATAGCAAGATATCAGAGCGTATGAGTGAGCCACAGAGAACAAAACGGGATGATATGCTTGATGCTGCCCGTGGAGTGTCTCTCATCGCAATGATCGCATACCATATCATCTTCGATCTGAATTATTTCGGAATCATACAGTCTGACCCGTTCTTTCGCTATTTGGCATATCCGATCGCCGGATCATTCATCTTCATCGCGGGGATCTCTCTCCACCTAAAAGCTCAATCAGTCGGGATGCAGAGATATTCCAGAGCATCTGTTTCTCCATTCATCTCACGCGGAATAAAGATACTCGGTATTGCAGCAGGAATCACGATTGTCACCTGGATCTATCCCCATGAAGGATTCATTGTTTTTGGGATCCTCCATCTCATCGGACTCTCCACGATCCTCGCGATCCTCTTCCTCCCGCTTGGAAGATGGAATATTCTTCCAGCAGGTATACTTATCCTCATCTGGTTGATCTTCTTTCCACTCTATGGACCAGCGTACCTGATCCCAATCGGCATCTATCCACCCGGCTTCTATTCTCTGGATTATGAGCCGCTCATACCATGGTTCTCCCTGATCCTTCTGGGAATAGCAGCAGGATCATTTCGGTACTCCAAAATGACAAAAAAAGAACAGAATAGCAGAATTGTGAATCTCCTGGCTGTACCCGGACGGAATTCGCTTCTTATCTATCTCATTCACCAGCCGATCATCATTGGATTTCTTGTTCTGATCAGACAGGCCGGGATCTGGTAGTCTGAAAATTTTCAGAGAGAGAAACAGAAAGGTTAATTGTTCTGCCTTGAGTATCGATTAGTATGTGCGCTGGTTTTTTGAAGGGTTTCTTTGGGAAGAAACCTCACATCGTCTACAGCCCGCCTCCACCCTCAATATCCCACGGTGCTGGCATGCAGATACCAGAATATAAGAACAAACCATATTTCATCGTCGCTTCTGTTGAGATGGGCAATACCACCACAAAATGTATCCTGACAGGAACCAGCCTTGAAACCGGCTTATGCTATGTCATCAACAAGACAGTGAGTATGAGCCGTGATGTCCGTTCCCCAAAGCCGGGAGAGGAGATATTTGGAAAAACACTGGACGGAACCGAACTAACACGGGAATCTGTGACCGATCTTGTACGGAATACGCTGATCCAGTGCCATCGTGAGGCAAAACTGGATATCAAGACAGACCTTGACTTTGTGGTACGGAGCACCGGGGTTGTTGCGGCAATGGAATCCCCCGATCAGGTCGGTGATTTTGTCATCGCTCTGGCAAACGGCTGCCTTGAAGCAGGAGTCCCCCCCCGAAAGATGACACCGCCCATGTCAATCGAGAATCTCCCTAAAAAGCTCAGGGATCACAGCTTTGCCGACCGCCTCGTCTTTACGGGTGCCGTTGCCGGAGTTGTTCCACCAGTTGGTAGCACCGGAGTGGAGATGGTGGCAAATGAGATGGAAGGAGAACTTGCCATGGCGGGGATCAAAGAAGGGGCAAAATGGACTCCGGTTGATTTTAGAAATCCCTGCATCTCACTGGATTTTGGAACCACGCTTGATGGAAGAATTACAGGGGACGTTCCCGCTGATGCAGAAAATCCGTTTGCAAAAACAATCGGCAATTTCTGTGGCCTTGCAGGAGCAATTCCCGATGCGATCGTCAGGGGAACCGGTCTTGTTGAGGGGAGAACCGGCACCGCACTTGATATCTTTGGCGAAGGGAAGGGAGGCGGAGGTTTCTCTTTTGGAATGCACAGAAAGGTTATCTCCGACTATGTGGATCTCTGCAATCAATATATTGATATAAGGATAGTTCCCCCGGATCGAAAGCGGTTTGGACGTGTTCCGGTCTATGCTGATGTCGCAGCGGAATCTGGTGTGGCGCTTATCGGATGCGATTGTGGTGTTGACGGAGATGGGATCGACAACCTCAAAAAGATTGGTGCGGAGATCTATGAGAAACACAGATTATCTGTAGTGACAGAGGTTATCGATCGCGTCTGTGCCAGTATGGCTCTCAGGATGATTGATGTCTGCAATGAACGACATTTCATACCGGAGAATGCATCTATCGGTTTTACCGGAAGAGCAGCGATATCCGGGAAGAAACCCGAATATATCCTTGAAGGGATCATCGAACGCGAACTGTTTGCAGATCCCGTCGATCATCTCGTCTTTGTCGATGACGGGCTCGCACGGGGTGCTGCCTTGATGGGACGCTGTATGAATTCACTCGGAAAACCGAATAATCCCCTGGGCGGTGTCCGGGGAGGGAAATGCATCATGGGTAGAAGGATTAAGATTGGGAGATAGATGATGGAAGAAGCAGAGTTATTTGATCTGGTTATCCCACCGGGAGTACCGAGAACCGTTATACGCTCAGTAGTGGAGAATTTTAATGTCGAACTGGTTCCGCATAAAACCCGCCTGACATTTGCGAATATGGATGGGGATGAACGTGAACTACTGGCATTCAGGGGAGAGAGGGAAGAGGTCGAACGCGTTGAGGCGTTCATGTTTGAAGAACTGAAAAAGTTCATCAATTAATTTTTTTACTCACTCCAAAAATAGAGAGCAGAAGTGCTTTTTGTGCATGGAGGCGATTTTCAGCCTGATCCCAGACAGCACTCCGGGGTCCGTCCAGTAGTTCGTCAGTGATCTCACAGCCACGATGTGCCGGGAGGCAGTGTAGAACAATACATTCAGGAGACGCACGCTTCAGGAGTTCTGCATTCACCTGATATCCCAAAAAGGATGCAAGACGCTCTTTCTCTTCAGCCTCCTGACCCATGGAGATCCAGGTATCTGTATAGACTGCATCGGCACCCTCTGTCGCTTCCAGAGGACTCTCACACAACTTCACAGAACCGTCTCTTTCAGCACGGCGGATGCACTCGTCATCGGGTTCATAGCCTGGAGGAACGGCTACTGAAACATTCATTCCGGTCCGGATAGATGAAAGAATAAGTGAGTTGCAGACATTGTTTCCATCCCCGACCCAGGCAACATTCAACCCCGATAAACGGCCAAAACGTTCCTTCAGGGTCATCAGATCGGCGAGAATCTGACAGGGATGCTCCCTGTCTGAAAGGCCGTTAATGACCGGGATCGAAGAAGACGCAGAAAATGCCTCAATTGAGCTGTGGGTATGTGCGCGGATCATAACTGCCGAGAGATAGCGTGAGAGCACTCGTGCAGTATCGCCGATGGCCTCGCCACGATCCAGTTGCATATCCCGTGGGTTGAGGTACAGGGCAGATCCCCCAAGTTCAAACATCCCGACTTCAAATGATATCCGTGTTCTGGTCGATGACTTCTCAAAGATCATACCCAGTGTTTTTCCAGAGAGGTGTGGATGAGCGATATTCTGTCGACGCTCTTCTTTCAGCCGGATTGCATCTTCAATGATCACAGAGATCTCTTCAGACGAGAGATCCAGAATAGAGAGTACATTCATCGCAATTCCTTCATATGATTAATACGATCGAAAAGAATGGTTTCTTTTCCAATATCCGTTCGGTACCTGATGTTTCCACGAACCGAGGATGCCGCAGTCTCAGCTGATCTCTCTGCATCTGTCAGGGTCTCTCCGACACCAACAAAGGCAAGGGAACGGGATGAGCGGGTAAAGACAGCTCCATTCTTCTCGTCTACATTGGCATAATAGAGAAGGGCATCATGAGATCCTGAAAGCTCGATGCTATCTCCTTTTACCGGATGTTCAGGGTAGCCGGCAGGCACGATATATTTGCATACGGTTGCCTTTTTGTCGAACACCACATCAGACTGGCGGAGAGTACCGTCAGCAACACGCATGGCGATCTCGGAGAAGTCACTTGAGAGTATTGAGAGAACATTCATAGCTTCCGGATCTCCAAATCGTGCATTGAATTCAATAACTTTTGGACCTGACGCTGTATTCATGAATTGTCCATAGAGGATGCCACGGTAGGGAGAACCCGATCGATCCAGTGCAGAGACGACATCATGCATTATCCGAAGTGCAGCTGTATATTCGGCTTCCAAAACAAAGGGGAGTCGATGATCAGGCATGCTGTATGATCCCATTCCCCCGGTATTTGGACCGCTATCACCCTCAAAAGCACGCTTATGATCCTGGACAAGGGGCATAGGGATGAGAGAATTACCATCAACAAATGCCATAAGGGTGAATTCCTCGCCAATGAGACGCTCTTCAATGACCATACCCCCCTGAAGTGAACGGGCGTACTCAAGAGCACCTGCACGATCAACCTGTTCGCCCATCACCTTGACGCCTTTGCCTCCGGTCAGGCCGATAGGTTTGATGACAACATCATCTTCATGTGATGAGATAAAATCCACTGCATCCTCAGGATCAGAGAAGATGCGATATGCAGGAAGACCATCGATCCGGTACTCCTTCATGAGCTGTCTACAGAAGGCTTTGTCGGTCTCAATCCGGGCAGCTGCCCGGGTCGGTCCAAGACATCCAATACCACATTCAAGCAGTGCATCGGAAACTCCGGCATGTAATGGAGCTTCAGGTCCAATCACCGCATAGTCGATCTGCCTGGCTTTTGCATATCCGACAATTGCCTCAGTATCAGTCTCACTTGCAAGGAAAAAATCACGGCAGAGTGCAGTAATACCGGGATTTGCATGTGACATCACGGCAAAAAGTTCCGACTCCGGATTGCAGGAGAGTGCTCGTGCAAGTGCGTGCTCCCTTCCGCCACCACCCACAACCAGGTAATTCATGCTCATGTATTTGAACCCTTCTCCTAATATACTCTCACTTTTTCAAAAGATCGCTTACCCGTGCAAGCGGGCAGAAAGAGATTCCTGCCTTCTCCATACGTGCTGCTGCACCCTGCTCACGATCGACAATGGTTACAACCGTATCTACACAAGCACCAGCCCGCCGTAACTCTTCGACTCCATAGATGGCGGAGCCACCGGATGTGGTAACATCTTCGATGAGAAGCACCCTCCTGCCGGCTACATCTCCGATAATCCGTGAAGCTTTCCCATGGTCTTTCTCAGTCGCACGGATGATTGCATAGGGCTTCCCTGATGCAAGCGATACTGCAACTGCAAGCGGGATACCTCCGACTGCAACACCAGCAACCAGTTCGAAATCATATGCTTCAGACACAATGCGGCCGATTGCACAAAGCAGGTCGGGATGCGTCACTGCCTGTTTTATATCGACATAATATGAGCTCTTCTGGCCGGAAGCCAGTGTAAACTCACCAAATTCAATTGCATGATACTGAATCAGGAGTGATGAAATATCGTCTACCATGGTACATCCTTTATTCCAAGTACATAGCCAATAATATTTGTTCCACGATGAAGAACCGGGGTGAGGATCACAATTGCAATTGCAATCGGGATTGTGATCGCAGAGAACAGCCAGCCGGGATCAAAGATGAGAAGCAGGATAAATGCACCAATAACAAGATCGAACTGATCGGCAACAGGCCATTTCTCACCCCTTTCAACACCTTTTCGCCTCTTCAGAAAACTCTTTGCAAGATCGCCCAGAAGCGCCCCGACTGCAAGAAGGGTGATCGATACGAGCGTGTGTTCTGGCAACCAGACGATCTCTGCGTGGGATTGGACAAAGATCTGAAGAAGCCCGACGAACACACCTCCAACGATCCCAAAAATCAGGCCTTTGATCGTCTTGCCATCACCAAATATCCTTCTGCCATCACGCCAGCATCTTCCACCATCAATTGGTCTCCCACCACCAAGAGCTGCTGCAACCGGGTTTGGAAGATAAGCCGGAAGCATCACCCAGAGTGCGGATATGCCGATAATGATGAGCGAATAGATATCGAAACCGCCCATATCCTATATACTACGGTGGAAGGTTTAAAAAACACTGTATCACATACTTACTCTGAAGGTTTTCGCTGGTGAATCAAGAATGCTGATCAAAAAGACAAAGAGCATCTGCCCGATTTGTAGAACGGTCCTTGATGCAGATCTCATAGAAGAAGATGGTGCAGTTTGGATCTGCCGTGAATGTCCGGAACATGGCAGCTTCAGATCATTGTACTGGTCAGATTCCACGATGTATCAGAGGTTTGATGCCTATAATGCCATCGGCCAGGGTGTTCAGAACTCCAGGCTGCCAGAGAACCGGAGTGGATGCCCAAATGATTGTGGCCTCTGTTCTGAGCATACGTCAGGAACCCTGCTTGCAAATGTTGATGTAACAAATCGCTGCAACCTGAATTGTGATTTCTGTTTTGCAAATGCCCGCGCATGTGGTTTTATCTATGAACCAACGATGGAGCAGATAGAAGAGATGTTTCTGCTCCTGCGCTCCCAGAAGCCGGTTCCCCCCCCCGCAGTTCAGCTTTCAGGCGGTGAACCGACGATGCGTAACGATCTTCCCGAGATCGTCAGAAAAGCAAAACTTTATGGATTCAACCAGGTACAGATTGCAACAAACGGGATCAAGCTTGCACAGGATAAACAACTTGTTTCCGACCTGAAAAATGCGGGTGTTTCTACACTATATCTCCATTTTGATGGCGTCACCAAAGCAACAAATCACCTCCTTGAGATCAGTAAGAAAGCCATTGAAAACTGCCGGGAAATGAAAGTGGGAATCGTCCTTGTCCCGACAATTATTGGTGGAAAGAACGATCATGAAGCTGGGTCAATCATCAGGTTTGCAGCCGAGAATATCGATGTTATCAGAGGAGTCAACTTCCAGCCGGTTGCATTCACCGGGGCCGCAAGCAACGATGATATCGCAAAGGAACGGATTACCATCCCCGATCTTCTCAAAGGAATAGAAGAGCAGACAGAGGGGATATTAACAGCAGCAGACTTTTATCCGATCCCATGTGTCGCGCCGATCATCGATCTGGTGGAATCATATACCGGACGCCCCCAGATACAGTTTACCGCAAACCCACACTGTGGTGCCGCAACGTACCTTTTCGTCACTGAAAACGGGCTTGTTCCGGTGAACAGAATGGTGGATGTCGATGACTTCTTTTCGTCCATTGATACCATTGCAGAGGGTTTGAAGAAGAAAGGGACCATCAATAAATACCGAACCCTCCTTGAGGGTGTCAATCACCTCCGCACCACCATGAAGAATGATCGTCCGGATAAGATAGATTTCTATGGACTCATTACAAATGCCCTGATTCATCAGAATTTTGATGCTCTCAGAAAATTCCACTGGAATGCGCTCTTCATAGGAACCATGCATTTTATGGATAATTATAACTATGACATCAACCGGGTAAATCGGTGCTGTATCCACTATGCAACACCCGATGGCCAGATCATCCCGTTCTGCAGTTATAATAGTGGACCGATGAGGCGTGAGGAAGTCTGGAGAAAACACGCTCTGAAAGAAGAGAATAAATCTGTTTGATAATGATGTGGTCTTCTGATGATCAGAATCATTCCAAAACCAACCGATACACCAGAGGATAATTCAACACAGATGGTACTTGATGCACTCGACAGACTGAATGCACGGTACGAAATGCTTCATCTCAATGAAATTAATCCTTTCAAGGTTCCCTTCAAGGGCGATCTCATCTGGGTCTGTGGCATCCGCCAGAATGGCGTTGAATTTGAACAGATCAAAGCCCTCTCGTTAACAAACCGTCTTGTCAATACCCCGGATGCAATCGCCACCTGTGCAAGCAAGGTGATGACATCCGCACTTCTCTGCCACCATGGTGTTCCGACACCAGAGACACTCTTTACCGCATCACATGGAGCAGTTGAAGGGTTTCTCATAAAACATGGGAAAGCAGTATATAAGCCGGTCTATGGATTTGACGGGGATGGCATTTTCCTCTTCTCTGATGCCGCTGATCTCGCTGAGCCTCCATATTATATTCAGGAGTATGTCAGAAATGATCGCGATTTCAGGGTCTTTGTCATCGGATATAATGCCGTCGGGGCGATATACCGGCAGTCACCTCACCTGACCCATAATATTCATAAGGGTGGAGTTGGCACCCCGGTTGAGATCGATTTCGCAATGAAGGATTTAGCTGAGGCGGCGGCAAGGGCTGTTGGAATAGATTATTGTGGTGTTGATCTTCTCAGGACAGATGATGGATATACTGTCCTTGAAGTGAATGGTACACCAAACTGGCATTGCATGGATGCCCCAATACCCCGTCTGCTGGCAGAATATCTTGTCAGAGAAGAAGAGAATCTAAAAAATAAAAAATAAAATTACTGGGCACATTCGATCTCTTTCAAGGTCTTTTCAGCAAGTTCCTTCATTCTTGAACTTATCCTTCCCGATGATCCAAGTTCTGCATCCTTCATAACATTTGCAAGTTCTGTTGCAAGAATGAAAATTGCATACTTATGCTCAAGTTTGCTTTTATGAACCTGGGAAGGGTTGATCTTCAGGGATTGGTACTGAGGAAATGAGATATCAGGACTCTTTTCTTCAAAATAACCCTTGATATCTGCTAACATCTGGTGGAGCGCGATCAACTCATCTTTATGCATCGGATCACCCGCAAGTACAATCGTGATGGCTGGGAATAAAAGAGTATGGATTAAAAAGAAAATCTAAAATACTATTGCATATTTACCATACGTAAAGATATTGGTCTTTTGACAATACCCTGAAAATCACGTGCAGCGATAAATTCCAGGCCTTTTTCGGCAGCTACATCCAGTATCCTCTGATTCACATTCATATCAAGGAGAACACCTGCACTCTCTGAACCATACTCTGCAAGGAGATCCTCAAATTCTTCAGGGGGAAAATCATGAAGCGGAGAGAGATCCGGGGAGAGAAAACGTCCAAGACCGCTGCCATACAATGCTTTAATGTGACTTCCCAGTGTCGCATCTCCCCCTTTCTTCTCAGGGGACTGGATGGGGGGCAACTCCCGAAGGCCGATATCAAATCCCCCCTCCTGAGAGAGATTTTCAACTGGAACGGCCGTATCTGAGAGGTTGATTGAACTGCCCTCTCCAACTAAATTCCCCGGAATCTTCTCTTCACTGATATCAGGGGAATAAGGATACAGGGTTGGCTGGATTCCATGATCTGATGGGATCTTTCTGATATCACGATTTACCTGATCACGGACATATTCAATCGGCATCTTGTTTCTTAAGGCTTTGACGATCTCCTTACGGCTGAGATCCTCAACACTCTTGCCCCGGGGCGGATATGCAACAAAATCAATATCCGCAATCTGGAGAAGCTCACGCAGTATCAGTTCTCCACCACGATCCCCATCGAGAAAGACGGTTGCAGTCTTCTTTTCGCAGAGACTGATGACGATATCGGGGACATTGGTCCCTTCTACTGCCACACTGTTTTTTATCCCATACCGGAGGAGATTCAGAACATCCGCTCTCCCTTCCACGATGATAATTGCATCTGATTCTTCGACATTCGGGCCGGCAGGAATACGTTCTTCTCCGAGCATCCTGATCTTTTCAATTCTGATCGATTCACGGACTTCATCAAGAAGATCCTGTGAGTCGATTGTATCCTCTTCAAAAGCATCCAGAAGGAGCTCTTTGGCCCGCTCGATGATCTTTTTCCGTTTCGCTACTCTGATATCCTCAATACATTCCACACGGACGCGTGCAACGCAGGGACCAACACGATCTATTGTCTCAAGTGACGCAGCGAGTATAGCCGTCTCTGCCCTATCCAGAGACGAGGCAATGAATATTTCACCTGCGGTCTCTCCACGTCTGCTTATGATCTGAACGTCAATACGTCCGACCCTTCCGGTTCTCTGGAGATCACGAAGATCGAGATCTTCGCCAAGTAACCCTTCTGTCTGGCCAAATATGGCACCGACTACATCGGGTTTTTCAACCACCCCCTCTGTTTCGAGATGAATCTGAATAAGATACTTTGTCGTATCTGGTGAATACATGTAAACGCACCTCCATCGATCATGCAATTATATCTGCGCTTGATCATAGGCATTATGTCATAAGGATTTGCGATTACTTAAAGTAACCCATGGTACAATAACGGAAGAAGAGGGAGAGCGAACTTCACTTCCGGAACGAAAAGATATGGTACAGATACTGTGACTTTGTAGTGATTTAGAAGAGTGGGGCAAGCATTTCTTTGCCTTGGAGAGGAGTTATCCCGACTATCTGGATCACCTTTCTCGATGACTGGTGCCCGGATACAATACAAACATCCGATTTTGAAATACCCATAACATTTGAGATGAGATTGATGATCGCTGTGTTGGCACGCCCTTCAGTCGGAGGGGCAGTAATTGCAATGCCGATTGCCTTTCGCCACTCATTATATCCATCGGGAAAGGCATTTCTTCCCGATCCTGGATGCACATCAAGAGTGATCAATAATCCTTCATTGGATATCCGAAATGCGTCCTCAAAAGAAGCCATACTATCGATGGGGTGATGTCACCCGGTGAAAACTGATTACGGTCATCGATGGCTGCTGCCGTTCCTCCCGCATCAAACCCGTCACCGGGTGGTGCCTGTCTCGCAGACGGGTTGTCCCATGGATCATCTCATGACATACGGCATATTGATCACCTGGGGACCTATGAATGCGAATATGTTGGCACATTATTCTATGTGTTCCCCGGAGTGATAACCCCTTCCCGGCATCCAGATCCCAGGTTCATGAGAATACTCTCCCTCATGATATGCAATCATGCCCAAACAAACCACAAGAGAGGGAAAAACTCCCATCTTACCCTCATATGGAGTCCAGCCACACCTGGAATGGAGTTTTTCTGATTGTATTCTTTCTGGTTTCATCGCATAGAGGGCAAAATCTGATCGTTCACCATCTCCAAATCCTGAAGGTGGTATTCCAAGTACCCTGCACGGTGCTGTTGCCGTCTTCTCGATGACCGACTGGATCGACAATGTACCTTTGAACACCTCGTTCATCAGGAGCGGGAGCATCGTCTCAACACCCGGAAGTCCTGAAGGTGCATCTGCGAAAGGAACCTGTTTCTCTTCCCTCGTATGGGGAGCATGATCTGAAGCGATCAGATCAATTTCATCCCATGATGCAAAAAGCGCTTTTCGCTCAGATTCAGGCCTCAGAGGGGGATTTACCCGTCCAAACGTATCCTCAGGTTCAAACTGTTCTATCGAGAGGAAGAGATGATGGGGAGTCACCTCTTTTGATCCCGGTGCAACCGCCAGTGATTGTGATGAACTGATGTGACAGATATGTGGTTTCATTCCTTTTGGGATGGCCGATCGTATCTGCTGAAATGATTGTGCTTCACCCTCAGCGGATCTGAGAGTATTGTGTTCTACAAGAGTATCCGGCGACCCGGGAAGCACCTCTTCACAGTGGATGGTGGCAGGGGCGCCGAGTGAGTGGATCGCAGGAAGCGCATCTCGCAGCTCCTCAAGAGTAAGGGCATCACCATAGCTTGAAGGGGCAGCGAAGATCTCACCAAATGCCATTGCACCCGCATGCCAGAGCGGGAGCGGATCCGAGTCCGTAGAGACACCACCGTTTATTCCAAAGGAGCAAAGGGCACCCGCAGATGCTTCCTCGATACGATTCTGGAACGGTTTACATGAGAAGAGTGGAGGGATGGTATTTGGCTGATCGACAACCATCGTAACCCCTCCGGCGAGTGCTGCCATGGTTCCTGTCCTCCAGTCTTCCTTTGCAGACTGAATTCCACCACGCATATGGACATGAATGTCGGTGGCAGCAGGTATACAGAGGAGACCACGACACTGAATCTCAACATCTGCTCTACCTGCACTTCCGATATGGAGGAGTGTACCATCCCGGAAGGCGAGATCAGCCACCCTGCCATCAGGGAGGGTGGCATTTCGCAGGACCAGATCTAACATACCCGTGGCACCGGATCTCCAAGTGGCGGTTCGATAAAACGCTCGCCTCCGATACTGGTCCGCATCACAACCCTTGAACCTGAGACGACCTCGCCGATGATGGCAGCATCAGCGCCAGTTGGGTGGGATCGGATTGCGGCGAGGATGGCTTCTGCATCATCCGGTGCAACCCCCATTACCACTTTGCCTTCATTTGCAACCTGGAGAGGATCGATCCCAAGGATATCGGCCGCAGACCTGATACTCCGGCGGATCGGAACCTTCTCTTCATCCAGCAGGATTCCTACCCTGCTCTTCCTCGCCATCTCGTTCATCGCAGCGGCAAAACCACCTCTGGTCGGATCCTTCATTGCATGAATATCACCGGCAGCGAGCGCACGCTCAACCATCGGCCATACCGGGGCCACATCTGACCTGAGTGTCTCACCAAATTCAAAACCCTCACGGTATGAGAGGATTGAGATTCCATGATCGCCGAGCGTGCCTGAGGCGATGATAAGATCCCCTTCCTGCAGGGTGCTGTCACGCACAGGACGATCAGCAACCCCAATACCTGCGGTATTGATGATTATACCGTCAAGAGAACCCCGTTCCACCACCTTGGTGTCACCTGTCACAATACTGGCACCGGCTTCTCCGAGGGCCTGATCCATTGAGGAGACGATTTTGGCAAGATCGTCAACAGAGAAACCCTCTTCGATGATCATTGCAGAGGTGAGGGCAATCGGGCGGGCCCCCATAACTGCAAGATCGTTCACTGTGCCACAGACGGATAGCCTGCCGATATCGCCTCCCGGAAAAAAGAGAGGGCGGACCACATGGGAGTCGGTGGTAAGGACAATATTGCTGCCATTCATGGGAATAATTGCTCCATCATCAAGTGATTCAAGACCAATACCCCCGGCATTATTATGCGAAAAAGCCGTCAGAGTCCTGAGGAGTTCGCCCATCACCTCTCCACCGGCACCATGCATCAGATTGACTTTCATTGTTCACCTGTATCTATCTCAATATTTTTCACGACAATCTCTTTACCGGCAATAAGGGTGGGGAGTTTTCCACAATCCGGGCAGACATAGATCTCTTCACCCTCATATCCGCATGTACAGCGGGTTCTGGGAGGGATGATCTCACAGACGATCTCTGCTCCGTTCATGATGGGATCATCCACTGTGAGTGTCTCAAAAAGAAAGGAGACCTGCTCCGGATTTATCATAGCCATCTTGCCGAAGTTCACAGTGATCCTCGTCACATGACTGGCATTATGATCCAGTGCCGTTCTGCGTGCCGTTGCATAGATATCGTAGGCTATGCCATATTCATGCATCAGGCACCCATTGCCTCATAGACCTGCCGGAATATCTCCCTCGTCTCCAGCCCCTCTTCACGGGAAAGCCGCTGGATAGCAAATCCGACATGAACCAGAACAAACTCTCCAACCGCTACATCGACGAGATCAAGCCTGACTTCATGCTGGAGATCACCGAAGTCGACAAGTCCGATGTTCCCATCCCTTATCTCAATTACTTCTGCAGGCACTGCAATACACATGAACCGTTCCTCAAGATCCTCTTGTATCCTCAAAGTGATAAAGAGAACGAATGTGGCTGATTGATGAATGAGTCAGAGTAAAGAAAATAGTCATAAAAACGCCGGGGGAGAGATTTGAACTCCCGAGGTGCAACACCAGTGGCTTTCAAGGCCACCGCCTTTCCGGACTAGACTACCCCGGCCCGTACACATATATGCTCTTTAGAAATAAGAGATTATGGTTTCTTCACCAGACAAATGACAAAAATTGCCAGTGCAATCAGGGGCATAAGGATAAACGCCGGAGACTCTTCAGCCGGAGTTGGGGCTGAAGCCTGAAGATCCCCAAATACATCCAATGAGGTGGCACTCGTTGTCAGTGAGAGGATGTTCTGGCCGTAGAGGTGAACGGTACCCGTTTCCTCTCCCTCGGGATATGCCCTGATCTGAATGGTGCCCCCATCTCCCTGAATTGTAAATGTCTCGGCCCGGTCTGCCCCATGTTCATTGATAATGTGGTGACTGCCGGATTCATCGACATACTCGATCACCCAGTCAATTCCAAGCGAAGTACTGATTGTTGCCGTCCCGGATCTGGTTTGCATCACAAAATATGCAGGATTTTCACGTGAGGAAGTCGCGCTTACAGAGATGATCGCCTCTGATGGTGTTGGAGTGACAGGCACAGGAGTTTCCACACTGACCACCTGAATATCTACTGTTCCAATCATACCTCTCCGGTCAGCGATCTCTGCGGAATATGCTCCTTCCATATCAATTGGCACCTCCTGAAAGAAACGCCCCATCTGATCTGTTGAGACCCATTGGGGTCCATAATATAGACCCGCCGGACCGTATACAGTCAATTCGATTCCCGCTGAGCCAAGTTCATCTACCCTGCCGTTTATTGTCAGCCAGCCATCATAATCCTGTTTTACCGGAGATGTTATTGTCAGGAGAAGGCTCCTGTCGATCAATTGGTAGATGAACCAGTTTCGTTGTGAGCCAAGAGGATAATCCCCAGGTGCCTGAATCTCAAAGCGATAAGCCCCTTCTCTTAGCCCTTTTGTTTCAACTACTGTCCTGAAGCGCCCCTCATTCTGGATGACCATCTGTCTTGTCAGAAAATAATTTCCCGGACCTGTCACACGAAGCGTCAGTGTAACTCCGGGAGGTATATTCTGGGAAATCCCCTCAATAACTATCACATCCCCAACATAACCTGTGAGACTACCAGAGTCTCGTGGCGGTCCGATAAACTGAAAGGAGTATGCCCCCACGGCTGAGATACAGAGAAGAAGGAGAATGGCAGCAAGTGCGATCTTTTTCATGATCGAGATATCATATTTATATGGTTTTAATGGTATCCCGAACAGTTGAGAAGCCCCTTGCCTCATGGATGGGGGAGGACCTGATAGATGGTGAGATCAAAAAAACACTCACCATCATTCTGAAGTCCGGCGGTTGCCGCTGGAACAGGTGCAGGATGTGCGGATACCGGTTTGAACGGTACCATTCCATGGAAAAGAGTGAACTGACACAACGAATGTTAGCCCAGATCCGGTGGATTGAAGAGAATTACCGCTCTTCGGACTACGATGTTGTGAAGATCTTCACCTCAGGGAGTTTCTTTGATCCTGACGAAGTGCCGCTGGAAGTTAGAATCGAGCTTGGAAAGCTTATCAGGGGAAAGATTGTCATCGCCGAATCCCGTGCAGAATATGTAGCATCCCCGGATATCAGTTCATTTCTTGATCAGATTGATTGCGGCGATCATGAGATCCCCCTCTATGTAGCAATAGGTCTCGAAACGACAGATGATTTGGTGAGGGAGAAATCCATTGACAAAGGGATGTCGTTTGCCGACTTTGTCAGGGCAGCAAAAACAGCAGACGAGGCAGGTGTCGGTGTCAGGGCATATCTCATGATGAAACCCCTCTTCCTGACCGAGAAAGAGGCGATAGCAGATATGAAGACCTCTATCCGTGAGGCGGCACCGTACTCGGATATGATATCAATGAATCTCTGCACAGTACAGAAAAGAACAGATGTAGAGTATTATTGGAAACGCGGAGCATATCGGCCACCATATCTCTGGAGTGCCCTCGATGTCCTCCTCTCAACAGATGAACAGGTCAGCTGCGATCCTGTTGGGGGTGGCTTTGCCCGTGGACCTCATAACTGCGGTGAATGTGATCGGGAGATAAAAAATGCGATCAATACGTACTCACTGAGCTTTGATCGCAGCCTGTTGCAGGCAGTATTTGATACAGACTGTGATTGTAAAGAAGAGTGGGAATATGTCCTTGGCCATGAGATGCCCTGGTGTATGCCCCTTACCCGGTAGATTCGTTCAGATGGCCTCTTTAGAATGCCGGAGTGCACTCAGTAGTGCCGGAATGAAGGTTCCTGCATCTGAGACCACACCTATTGCCTGACTGGTACCCCGATCCATCAGTTTTGTGACAGAGGCCGGATTGATGTCCACACAGATCGTCTTCACATAGGATGGAAGACAGTTCCCAACAGCAACCGAATGAAGGAGGGTTCCGATCATCAGCACCATGCCGCAGTCACCAAGGTGTGCCCTGATCGCCTCCTGTGCTGCCACAACATCAGTTATTACATCAGGGAGGGGACCGTCATCCCTTATCGATCCTGCAAGGACATAGGGGATGCCTGCTTTTTCGCATTCATACATGATCCCTCCGGTGATTACGCCGGATTGAACGGCAGCTGCTATCGAACCTGCACGCATCACCTCACTGATTGCGTAGAGATGATGTTTGTGACCACCGGTGACGAGATCCCCGGTTTTAAGATTCATTCCAAGGGATGTTCCAAAGATATTATATTCTATATCATGCGTGGCGAGGGCGTTTCCACTGAAGAGGATATCGATATAGCCTTCCCGGATAAGGGCGGCGAGTGCATCTCCTGCCCCGGTATGGATGATCGCCGGGCCGCCGACTATGGCAACCTTCAGTCCCTTTGCTTTTACTTTCAGCAACTCTTCTGCGATCTTTCTGACGATCGTCTCACTGGGACGCTCGGATGAGACCTGGCCATGCATGAACTCAAACATGCCGGTCTCCCGGGGCCTTTCCGGATAACTGACCCGGACACCCCCTTCGCCGATCACCACAAAATCGCCCTTCCGTAATTTCGAGAGCGGAGTGCAGAAAGCCCGGGATGAGTTCCGATCAACGACGATTAAGACATCCATCTCAATATTCTCAACAGGAATCCATTCATCATTGTACCGGATAGATGTCGGATGATTGGTTGTTGAATAGAAACCCTTTGGGATAACCCGATCAGCTTCTGCTGGAAGGAGCCGGACATTATCGGCTTCGATCAACCGTACACCAAGGCGATGAAGCTCGCTTGTTATTAAATCGAGTTTTTCTTCGGCATCTGCCGAGACCCGGAGCCGGGCGTAGCTCGGATCTACTTTCTTCTTACCGACATCAAACGTGAGGATCTCAAAGTCTCCTCCCATATCCATGATGCGATCAAATACGCGGGTCATTATGCCCGAATCAATGATATGACCCTCTACCTCGATCTCCCGCGAATGGTTCATATATAGTAGTCAGCAGTGTCCGTTATATGCATTCTGACTATTCTGGGTTAGTGAAGGCGATCTGATCTCAATCCTTCATTATGGAGAGAAAGTGATTTTCAAGAAGCTCAAGCTCAAGCCTGGTATTTACATTGAATACAAGCCCCTGTTCATGAAGAAGGAGCTGGAGCTCCTCCTGCTCCATGTGTATACAGGACCCGTCAAGGATATTGATACCCGCCGGGCTTGCCGGGACACCATCAATCTCCATAAGGTAGCGGGGCACGGTTCCAAAACGTGTACAGAGAGTGAGAGGGATCCAGGTTGAGCAGGCCTGCATCCCGGATCTCGTATATTCATCCTTGATTGAAGAGATGATATCGGCCCGGAGGCAGGGGATATCCGAGACAGATACGAACAAAGGTCCGTTCTCTTCAAGAATATCAACCGCCTGGGCGAGATCTTCGAGGTATCCGTTTCCATCAGTGGAGACAAATGGAATATCGTTTGCCCGGCACCAGTTTTTTGTGTAGGGCGTTTTAATGGACGTTACGATAATCGGAGTGACACCTGCTGCAAAAAAAGCATCTATAACATAACGAATCATCGGGCGGCCTGCTATTCTGACAAGGGGTTTTTCCCCCATGTCAAGGCGCGATCCAACTCCCCCTGCCATGATTAAGGCGCGCATGCAGACAATGCCTCAATGAGAACCTGATTCTCCTCATGCCTTCGTATTGCAACCCTGATCGATTCAGGGAGACCAAATGATCTGCAGTCCCTTACCAGAACCCCTTCACGAAGAAGGCTTTGGGCCAGATCAGATGCGGACATCCCCACATCAACAAGCATATAGTTTGTCGAGGACTGATGCGGAGTGTAGCCGATGGCACTGAGCGATTGGCTGAGGTAATCACGCTCAATTGCTATCATTCTCCGTGAATCTTCAAGATCAGGGAGATGCCTGATGGCCTCAATTGCATATATCTCAGCAAATCTGTTCACCGTCCATGGAGGACGGGTTCTCTCAATTGCATCGATGAGAGTTGGATCACCAAAGCCAAAACCAAACCTGATCCCGGGGACAGAAAATGCCTTTGTAAGTGATCGGAGGATGAAGAGATCAGGATCCCGATGATCCACCATGCTCTGATCGGGATCTGCCAGATCGATGAATGCCTCATCCAGAAAGAGGAGAGAGTCTTCATCCCGGCACTCCTTCAGCTTTTGTTTGATCGCATCTTTTGAAAGGAGCATTCCGGTTGGATTGTTTGGATTACAGAGATACCGCAGATCAACTGTATCTTTTGGGTTATGAGTGATTGTACCCCCGGCGAGACGAACCGACTGGGCATACTCCCCAAATGTCGATCTCTCAATATATACCCGCGATCCTGTGGATACCATCACCTGCGCAAAGATCCGGATCAACTCAACTGATCCGTTGCCAACGGCAATTTCTTCAGGGTTTCGGGAAAATGCAGATCCAATCGCCTCCTTCAGATCCAGATAGGTATCATCGGGGTAATCACCCAGATCACATTCCTCAGGTCTCCATTCGACATGTGGAGGAAACGGATTCATGCTTGCACTGAAGTCCAGTAGATCGCAATTTTGCCTTTCCCTTCGAAGATTCCTGATACCACCACCATGCATCTCCCTTTCAGGCATGGGTTTAATCCTCATTGGGCAGGCCACCAGGACGTTATAGGACAGAACCAATTTCCAAAGAAAGCAGGTTGAAGCATACTCAAATTAATTTGCATTGTTCTGAATAAAAGGGTTCTGAAAAGGCTGTTTGAGATGATCTTCGAAGATTATCGTAAACTATATATGTATAGACGATACATCTACATTTATCTGATTACTGAGATCAGACGATTGTACGCTTAATGTCTGACAGTTAGCTTATAAAAGTATGACATTTGTCTGACAGGAGTGAGAAATGGACAGGATCACCATCCGATTACCCAGGCAACAGGTCGAAATGCTGGAGAAACTGGTAGCGGCCGGAGAATTCCCAACCGTATCTGAAGCGGTTCGATATGCAGTGCGGGAACTCCTATCCAAGCACGGAGATCGGGTAATGCGCGAAAGCGATCAGGTCACGTCTTTAAAAATTTAAATGAGGGGTTGTAGTATGCAGACAATTATAAATGAAGCTTTAAGACACGCTGAGATTGAGAAAGACCGCGTTAAATCATCAATCATCGATGATGATGAGATGCTTGGCAATCCACGAATTGTCATCATCGGGTGTGGCGGGGCAGGAAACAACACAGTAAACCGGCTTCACCATATGCAGGTGAACGGTGCTGAAACAATTGCAATAAACACCGATAAACAGCACCTCGATATGGTTCAGTCCGATAAAAGAGTCCTGATCGGTAAATCCTTAACCAAAGGTCTTGGAGCCGGCGGCTTCCCCGATGTTGGCAGACGCGCAGCCGAGATGGCCCGACCGACCCTTGAAAGCCTTCTTGAATCAGCAGATCTCGTATTCGTCACCGCAGGAATGGGCGGAGGAACCGGAACAGGATCTGCACCCGTAGTGGCTCAGATCGCAAAAGAGCAGGGTGCAATCGTCGTCGCAATGGTGAGTTATCCCTTCCAGGTTGAGAAGGCGCGCATGCTCAAAGCCGAAGAAGGGCTTGAAGCGATCAGGAATGCCGCAGATTCCGTTATTGTTCTTGACAACAACCGACTGAAGAATTTCGTTCCAAACCTTCCACTCGGACAGGCATTTTCAGTTATGGATCAGCTCATCTCAGAAACGGTCAAAGGGATCAGCGAAACAATCACTGAGCCATCACTCATCAACATCGATTATGCCGATGTTCGTGCCACCATGAGCAAGGGAGGGCTTGCAGTCATGCTTGTTGGTGAAAGCAAGCAGCAGAACAAAGCCGAAAGCGTTGTTCGCGAGTGTCTTGACCACCCGCTCCTTGATATCGACTATCGTGGTGCAACCGGTTGTCTCATTCACATCACCGGTGGCAGCGACCTAACACTCCACGATGCAGAAGAGATTGCAAGCCAGCTGACATATGAGCTCGATCCGCATGCAGATGTGATCTGGGGTGCGCGCGTGAGAAGCGACTATGAAGGAAAAGTCAGGGTAATGGCAATTATGACCGGCGTCCAGAGCCCGCAGATACTCGGTGGACTCCCAAGCCTCTCAATGCAGTCAACACGCTCGCGAAGTGATGCAGTTGTCCCGGGACGGAGTATCGGCCGGGGCACAGCAGATGCCCGCTCCGGAAGCCTTCTTGACTGGGTAATGTAATCCAAAAACCCTTTTTCTTCTCCATATTTTACCATCAGACCAAAGTTATACCCACTTTAGATAATTCGATACATTTAATAACAACCTTAACCTTTACTTATAGAAAGTCGTATCAATGCCTCTGGGACCAGGAACAGTTTCTGCCACCGGAAATGAGCAATTGATGGCTTTTCGTATCGGAGGTTGAACAGGATGGTTTACGCGCATCAGCACTCAGGCGAAGTGCTGTCTGTTTTTTATCAGCTACTCGTAATAGAGGATATTCTGTACAAACATGGCGTATATACCCCAACCTGCAACCCAGAGGCAAACGTATCGACATTTGAGGATTGTTGAGCATGTTGAATGATCTCGTAGACAAGAGAAAAACTATTCTTGCTGAATCTGAACAGCACAAGAACAGAAGAAATGAACTCAATGCCCTCGCAAGCAAATGTGCTCGCGAGAGGAATGAACTGAACAACCAGACGCGCCAGTATGTCGAAGAAGCCCAGAAACACAAGGAGCTTCGCGACTCAAGCAACAAAGATGTCTCCGATCTGAAAGATCAGAGAAATGTCCTGAATGAACAGGCAAATGTACTCTTTGAGGAGCTTGAAGAGTATAAAAAAGAACATGGCAATATCAAAAAAGGCCAGGTCAAAGACATCCAGCGTCAGATCGAGTTCCTCGAGTTCAAACAGCAGACCGAAGCAATGAGTTCTGACAAAGAACGTGAACTCGTTGATAAGATCAAACAGATGAAAAGCCAGGTTCGTGAACAGGAAGCAGAACTTGAGCAGAATAAAGAGATCCGGTCAAAATTACAGGAGGCACGCGACCTCCGGAAACAGGCATCCGATCTCCACATCAAGGTGACCGAGAGTGCAGAGCTTGCACAAACTCATCACGATCTTATGGTGGAGTGCTATAGGAAAGCTGACAAATCCCGTGAAGAGGCAGATGCCAGGCATCGTGCATTTGTTGAGGCACAGGAAGCAGCAGATGCCGAACACAAAGCCTTCATCGAATGCCAGAAAGAACTCCGTGACTACGATAAGGTCATCAGCGGCATGCGGACAAAAACAAAGAGGGTCAAGACCGTTAAAGAGAATAAAACAGTCAGAATGGAAGCAGAAAAGATCTTTAACTCATTCAAGAGTGGAGAGAAGCTTACTACTGACGACCTCCTTCTCCTCCAGAGATCCAAACTCATCTAATTTTTTTTGCAGAACGCATGATATGATTGAATAAGACCCTGCAGGCCTTCTTCAACATGAGCGATCTTTTCCGGAAACTTTTTTCTGACGATTTTATTCTGGAAAACCAGATTTAATTTATCATTCTGAGAAAACAACATTATTATCCTAATACGTTCATGTATTCTGTAATGGATAAGAGGAAGACGCTCGTGCTGAGTGTCGATCGCGATGACGATATCGGATATAAAGCAAGGATAGAAAGCCCCGTTATCGGAAGAGAGGCATGTCTTGAGGCGGCGAAACGCCTTGGGCTTGTCGATCCCGAAGATTCCGATGTGAATGCGATATTCCAGGCAGTCAAGACATATGACGAATTGACTGCACGAGGAGAGGATGTAATCGTTTCTGTCATTGGCGGAAGCCATATGAATATGCTCGAAGGAGATCGCAAAATCGCCGATTCGCTCTCCCAGATAATCCAGCAAACCGGAGTAACCGCCTGTATTCTGGTATCAGATGGAGCTGAAGATGATTTCATCCTCCCGATTGTACAATCCAGAATCCCTGTCGAGAGTGTTAAACGAGTTATCGTTGCACAGATGCCAAACCTTGAGGGAACCTACTACATCATCAAGAAACTACTCGACGATCCAAAGATTGCCCGTGTGGTTCTTGTCCCGATAGGTCTTGCAATGCTGCTCTATTCAGCAGCATATCTCTGGGGAAGGCCGGATCTTGCGACCTTCTTTGTAGTCGGAGCTGTTGGGATTTATCTACTCTTCAAAGGTTTTGGGATTGATGAGTTCTTCAGTTATCTCATCTCAGGATTTCAGCAGTCTTTTCAGAAGGGGAGTTTTAGTTTTGTTGCATACATAACCGCAGTCCTGATCTCAATCATCGCCGCAATCATGGGATTAACAAGCCTGCTCGTCTATTATCCACAGGATGCCGGAGTTCTGCTCTTTTTCGCTGCATTCATCTATGGATCTGTCTGGTGGTTTGTGGGCGCCGGGCTTGTTGCAATGGCGGGAAAGATCATCGATTGCATCCTCAATGAACAGGAGATGCTCAGTAGAATTGTGATCATCCCCTTTTTTATTGGAGCGATTGGAACAATCATCTACGGGGCGAGCAGTTACCTCCTTTCAATCAGCAATGTACCCGAATTCCCGGTCTCCGCAGGTGGCGGAGTGCAATCCATCATTCTCTTCACAGTCGCCGGCCTCCTCTGTGCACTTATTGGGATCTATATCCAGTCAGCAACGAGCAAATGGGTCAAAGACGATAAAAAAAGCAGAAAGTGGTGAGGGGCCGGACGAAACGGCAATGCATTTATGATTTCATGCCGATGTCTATTCCATGCCCGTTATAACAATTCAGATGTCTGAGGGAAAAACTGCTGATCAGAAGCGAACGGTTGCTGCTGAGATCACCAGGACCGTTGCAGAAACGTTCGGCGTCGACCCCGCAGCAATTATTGTCATCTTCAACGAGTTGCCACGTGAAAATATCGCAAAAAACGGAAAACTCCTTTCAGATTGAGAGGTTTTATCTTTTTCTCAGAGATTACTCATTTGAGAGCGGGAAATGCTCCTGGTAGACCCTACGTCTCTCTTCGAGATCCGTATGCAGGTAGACTTCAGTCGTCTGAATTGACGAGTGGCCAAGGTTCTCCTGCACCACCCTGAGGTTTCGTGATCGGCGGTAGAGTTCGCTTGCGTAGCTGTGACGAATTTTATGCGGAGTAATGCCGGATGGCGCATATTTCTGAAAGATATGCTGAACCGAACGTGGAGAGAGAGGAGCACCAGAGCGTCCCTGGAAGAGCGGGCCATCTTTTCTTCCTTCAGTAAACCCCCTGATCGCGGTCAGAGTATCGGGATCGATGAAGACTGTCCGGATCTTTCCCCCTTTCCCACGGATACGGATCGTCTCCTCATCAAAATCGATGTGTTCGATCATAATCCCGCAGAGCTCAGACACCCGGACACCGGTTGCATAGATCGTCCTGACAAGGAGGCGATCCCGCAGGCCTTCTATTGTGTCAAGGAGAGCGATGACTTCTGCATGTTTCAGGTATAAAAGCTCACGATCCTTGATTTTTGGGCGATCCACCCCGATAACCGGGTTTATCTCAATGATCTGCTGCCCCACCAGATAGGTGTAGAATGAGCTGAGTGTTGAGAGATAGCGGTTCATGGTTGTTGCGGAGAGCTCCCGTTCAACCGATGCCTGTGCCATAAAATTGGTGACTTCATACCCGTCAGTCTCAACCTCCGGATCATCCAAAGCCTGTACTCCGGCAGAATAGGAGGAGAAATCGTTCAGCACCCGGCGGTAGGTATCTATTGTTTTTACAGAATAATTTCGCATCGTCAGGTGATTCATATATCGGGGAATCCAGACAGAGAACGTCCGCTGACGGGGAGCCATGATATATCATGGTTTTTTAGAGTTATTATCTTTGCGCAGAATATTTTTTGATGGATTCCAATTCGTTAATGTAATCCGGATCTGATAAACACACCCTGAGCAGAAGAGAGAAGAATGAGATCCCAGAATCAGATCAACTGAAGATGCAAATTACTGTATAAAAGATGCAGAATATGAGCCAGCATTCATATAGCATCATATGGTTTATAGATACAATATGTTCGTAATCTTTAAAACAAAAAGTCCAGTTTTTAAATATAAATATGATGAATAAAAATGAGATCCAATCCAGATTCTCCAGGAGCAGATCATAGAGCCAGAAGAGCAGAGATGAGCAGACCCCACCCAGACAAGCAACCACCAGGAGGAAGAGAGAAAAAGGGATCTGATCGGAGCAGATCAGATCATACGTTAAAAGATCAACCTGGAACGACAACTATAAGAAAATCGGGAGAGGCATGGAGAGACCAAATCCAGATAACCCGCCCGATACAGATCTGAGATCCACGTACATCAGGCATATGCAAATAAAAAAGTCTGACCAGATCATCCATTCTCCCTCTTGTCACCGCTGAGACACCATAATTGCGCAGAATACCTATTCTGCGCAAAAAATGATGATCGTCTCTCCAACCAAAATAAACCCAATTAAAACCCAAAATAAGAAAAAGAGCCCAAATTAAAGCTATTACAAAAATGAGATCCAGATCCACCTCAGACCACATTTCTTCAGGAAGAACAGAATACCCACTCTCTGGACAGACGATCTGTTGATGCACCTCAGCCAGGGGGAGTATATAAATAAACTCCATATCATCGATTCTATCGATCTTTTCGGTTTTTTGATAGACGACATTGGAGGAGTCTAAAAAAGTCGATGAGAATGCCAATGTGAGGACGGTATTTTTCGAGATTAATTGAGAGACTTATTAAACCAATTGGAAGAGAAAGAGAGAGAGAGAGAGAAGGGTTTGAAGTTCCAGCATGACCGTGTGGCAATCGACTTCTTTCAGATGACCACCAACACGAAAACCTCTCGCATCAAAGCACCTCTGGCTCCACCCACGCACATCACCCACACCATGCTGACAGAGAGAAGTTAGAGACTCGTCGATCCCAGAAACCAAACCAGCCAGCAACAGACCGGTTGCCACAAAACCGCCGAGAAACATAGCTGAATGATAGCGAGATCATATTTTCCATCACGGACAGTTGCATAAAAACAAACTTTTCCAATGAGATGCATGATACCAGAGCAAAACCGATCAATTCTGAAAGAAGAGAAAAAGGAGAATCCTGATCCTGGCCCGGGACCAACCAACCCGATCCGGAATCGATCGGTATACCCCAGATCCAAAAAGGCAACTGGTAAGATTCGAGTTATGAGAAGTGGCCGAAGCCCGTATCCTTCATTGTGCGAAGTACCCGGCATTTCCCTTTCGCATCAGGATATGACATGCCACGATGACGTCATTGCAGCGATTCAAGTGGAGATTGCAGTGATCAGGGATGATAAGCATATTTTCATCAGATGAGCCCCAGACTATCAGAAGACCCTTCGCACACCCCTGCATCCAGTAATTGAGAGGATGATTCCCACCATGCAATGGAGACCGATTCACTTATGGGAGATTGCTCGAGCACCCCATGCCAGGGTGAAGAGATCATGTCCAGAATCAGCGATTCCTGCTATTTCCCCTACAACCAAGACTCTCCCACCACCACAATCACCCCATGTGACGAGGGAAAGATAGAGCCGGAATAAGATATGGGCCGGCAATACAAACTGCCATACCCCATTCAGTATCCAATACCCCCAGTTACGAATATCCCCATCCCGGTGTAACAATGCTCACGTTGTCAATGGCGGTCTAAAAGTGCTCACCTGCTAATCCCCCTGTGTAAAATAGCAATCTTTCCGCCATTTTCTTTAGACTCATTCACTCCCTCTTTGTATTCTGTCGCCATCTTTTCCATAACCAGTGATGCCCTGCACCACCCAGCAGATGGCCTGGCCAGATAAGAACCAGCGAGGAACAAACATACTGAAGTGCTGAGCCACCCCCATGAAGAAGATCATAGAGTTCGATCAATAACACACGTACCCGGGCAGGGAAGACAGGCCCTCAATCAGGAGTAAAGCATCTTCACGCCCACCCATATGAACTTACAAATAAATAAATTATTTATTCAACAGTATGATTCAATCGGGGCTTTTCTGAGGCGGATCGTCATCTATAAACCATATGATGCTATACGTTAAAGAGCAGAAAATTTACCGCATCCTGCCCCCGGAATGTGTCATACATTGACATCGATACACACAGAAAAAGATTCAAGGGTGCAGAAGAGCAACAGAGGTACTGAGATGAGCAACCTGGAAGAGGAAAACATTCAGATCGATGAAAGCCGGAGAGAGGAGATCTCCAAGTACCGGAAGTTCAGGAAAGTCGATGGTGCCACATACCGCAAAGTCAACCAGTTCTTACGGAAGCACACCTATGTAACAGCCAGGGAATGGGCAATAGCCCGGCTCTGCTCTGATTTTAAGACCACAGCCGGTGCTGAGATGACATTTATCGGGGAGAACCTCCCCGACCTGGTTCCTTTTATGCAGGAGCCATACTCTCCACAGGCGGTAAACCAGGCACGTTCATCCTTCAAACGAAAAGTCAGGAAATCAGGAGCTACCTTCTTTTATGGAGCCATGTGCGGTTTTTTTACCCTTGACGAACTTGATGACATCCTCTTTGAGTCAAGCGAGATCGCCCGATTCCTCCTTGAAGTTGAAGGCACCTCACTTGAGATCGATGACGAGATCGAGATAGAAGACCGGATCACTGATATCATGAGAAAACTCGGTGATTCCGCTAACATACTCTTAAACAAACGATCCCAACAAACCATTCAGCCCGATGAAACAAACAACCAGACAATCTGAGAGAGATGAAGATAATGACGAATAACAGCGAACCAAAAAAAATACTCTTTGGAACAAACGGAGTCCGCGGAATCATTGGAGAAGATATGAACCCGGAACTCGTCATGAAGATCGGGCTTTCCCTGGGGACAATGATACAGGGCAGAGTTGCCATTGGACGGGATACCAGAACCTCAGGAGAAGCACTTGCTGCTGCGATGCGATCAGGCCTTCTGGCATCGGGATGCGATGTTATCGATCTCGGCATACTCCCAACACCGGCACTCCAGTACCTGGTCCGGGAACACTATGATGGAGGGGCGATGATCACCGCCTCACACAATCCCCCCGAATATAACGGGGTGAAGGTGATTGAGGGCGATGGCACAGAGATGGATGACACCCGCACAATTGCACTTGAATCATTGATCTTTTCAGAAGATGTCAGAATTGCGGACTGGAAGAGCGTCGGGAAACTGACCGATGAAAGCCACCTGATAGAGGAGTATATTAGAGCAATCGTTTCCCATTTCCCACCAGACTGCTGCAAAGAAATGGTTGTGGTCGTCGATCCGGGTTCAGGACCTGCTGCTGGAACAACGCCCGAGATCCTCCGGCGAATGGGGTGTACCGTCCACACCATTAATGGCCGGTTTGACGGTACCTTCCCGGGACGACTCCCTGAGCCAAGCCCGGAGGGACTGGCACTCCTTTCTGAAACAGTCGTTGCAACCAGAGCGGCATTTGGTGTTGCACATGACGGCGATGCGGATCGGGCAGTCTTTGTGGATGAGAGAGGAACATTCATGAACGAGAATCTGACCTTTGCGATGCTTGCGCGTGCCGCATGCCGCAGGAACCCGGGCATTGTTGTCACACCCGTCAGTACATCTGATGTCATCAGAGAGGTGGCAGCCGACTGCGGATGCACGACCACCTATACACCGGTGGGAAGTATATATGTCGCACGAACCATGCTGAAACTGATTGCGGCAGGAGAGAGAGTTGTTTTTGGAGGTGAGGGAAATGGAGGGCAGATCTTTCCCAATCACCAGTTCTGCAGGGACGGGGGAATGACAGCTGCGGCCATGGCAGAACTTGTCGCAGGATCCACACGTTCGATATCCACCATTGCTGATGAGATCCCACCATATACCATGGTAAAAGAGAAGATTTATTCAAATGATCCGGAGATTCTGCTCTCGAAAATTAAAAACGCCTGTTTGGATCTGGAAATTGATGAAACTGACGGGATACATATACGGTGGCAGGATGGGTGGGCACTAATCCGCCCCTCAGGAACAGAACCATTCATTAGAATCTATACAGAGTCCAGGGATCCGAATCGTGCGACCATTATAAAAGAATTTCTTCTTTCTTTGGTATAATATATCAGGGTCTCAGGAAGGAAAAACAACAAAAACAACAAAATATTTTTATTCTCACCTTACAACAAGACAGATAAAGTTAAATATTAAATATATCAAATATAATCTTGACAAATAAATGTTACTAAAAAGCGAGATTCAGGAAAGAATTTTAGATCCCATCAACCATCTCATACAATCAGAAGAATTCAATACTATTCCACAATACATTCAAATGATTCATACAATACCAGACCGACGTGAGCGTGAGTTCAGTCTGGAGGCGGTGAGAGAAAACCTGATCTCGGCTGCTTTTAAAAAAAATAATCCTGAACTTCTGGTCTACGGAATAGATAAGTACAATGCAAATAATGGAGAGATTGCAGTTTGCTGCATTCAGGAGTATCTCAAAAATCAGAATAAGGAATGGCTCACAACAGCCAATACACTCCTTCAGACAATCGAGAGAAAAAATCTTCGATCAGAATACCAGTGCAGAATTAGTGAGCAGCTTATTGATGAAGGCATATACCACTCCAATCCCGATATAATCGAAATCGGCATTTCCTTTAGTGAAAAAGTTGATTTTAAAAAAAAACGGGAAGAACTTGCCATCAGAATAATCCCAAAACTCATTACATATTCTATCACAAGCAGAAACATACTATATCTTGAGACAAGCTCAGAATTACTTGATTTTGTCCGCGATGCACACATTCAAACAGAACTCCAGATCCAGATCATCCGTGGACTCACATCAATTGGAATTGTATCACATGATGCAGCACCAATTTTTGAAGCATTCAGAAGAGCCGGGGAGATACACCAGAAGAGACTGAAAGAAGAGGGGTTCCGGGCAATATTTGAATTGTTTTCTATTTATAAACAGAAAAAGTTCCTATTTGATATTGCCGGGTTTGTGAAAAACTATCTAAATTTTTGTAATGAAGAGAGCAGAAAAGAATATATCTCAGCCTATACAACCATCCTTATATCATCAAAGCGGGAAGATGATGCATTGTGCACCGATCTCTCCAAACTCTTTGCAATCGCACCCGATCAGAGGGAAGAGATCATTACCATAATTCTCAAAGATGCGCACGTTGATTCTTTTGATCAGATCTTAAAAGCACTTTTATCCGAGATAACAACAAAAGACCTTTATCTCAACGAACAACAAGCAAAAAAACTGCTTCAGCTTGCAATACAATTTCATGAAGATGCCAGAAATGATTCAGATTTAATTACGATCTATACGATAATCCGGGATAGAGATGTAATATTCCAGAATAATTCTGCTACCTATGATTTGATTAAAATTCTGATACGAACGAGACATTTGGAATCCGCTTATGAGCTCCTCGCCAGAGTTGCTGTTGTTGAAGAGAGAAGGAAAGGAAGATTCCTTCATTTAGCCACAATGCTTATCGAAGAATCACTAATATTTTGTGATATCACACCCTTCCACCTACATCTTTTCCCGCAAATAAAAAGTGATCATGCATTTCTCAATGAGATAATAGAGAACTCATTGGCTTCGTTTATCTCGAAACGTTCATTTGCAGAGATTCAGGAGAGTATCGAGACAATCGTAGAATTGAGCAGGTTACATTCATCAACAGATGATGCATTGAGAACTCTCCTCAGCCTTTTTCTTGAAAAAAATGAAGTTATGTACCCACATCTGACGATGATTCTGAATCTGACAGGAGAGATCAGGGAGAAAACAACACAGGACATATCCCTCTCACAGATTCTGGTCAGGATTGCCACAGAGGGAGTACTGGAACAGAACCGGGATCTTATCCAGCAAGCAGTTGCAATAAGCTGTATGATCAAAGGAGATCTCCCAAGAATAGATGCTATTTCACATATTATTGATATAATAACATCTCTGGCGATCAGAGACGGCGATCTGGATCTTATGACGAGGATCAGCAATTGGTGTCTTGAACTCCTTGAGGATAAAACCAAAGAAGAAACCTTACAGAAGGTTATCATGGGATTGATCAGGTTTGGGACAGATCGATCATCCATCATTGCCATCAATCTAGCATCTTCCAGAATACATGAGTTACAGAATACAAAAAATCGGAAGGAATTAACCAAATCCTGTATTTGTGCATATATCTCTCTTGGTTGTTCCCGGTTTGAAGTCCGGGGAATAACAATAAAACCAGATATACTCGAATGGGCAATGGAGCCTTTTTTGCTGGCAATTACCACACTCAGAGAGGGAATCCTGCCAGATGAACGAATGCAAATTCTTGCTCTGGCAACAGATGTAATTCTTGATTATGAAACAGCCATCGATCCATTACCATATACCATCCCGATCACCCTTCTTCTTCTCGAAGATGTGAACCACAATAACAGGAAAGCAACACTCCTCAGGAGCACCACACGCCTCAATTCACTCTCACTCAGGATCGATCATAACAATCCTTATGAAACAATTCTTCAGATAATCAGAGAATTCCCTTCTGCAATGGAAGCAAAGACAGTGCTGAAATTAATGAAGCAAACTGCAGTCGAAATCCAAAAACCATACTCTCAATTCATGATGCTGGCTTCTATAACAAAAGGATATCTTACCATCGGAGATACACAATCAGCCAATGAAATACTTAATGATATTCGATTGAAAAGTGAATTACTCAATGTAGAGGAAGCAAGCGAAATTCTTACAGAATGTGCAATTCTATACACTTCAATCGACTCATTCCTTGCCAGAGCGTGTATCTTAGAAGCCAAAGCACAGTTTGACAAAGTACCAGACTATATATCCAGTCACGCTAAGCAAAAACTCATTTTTGCCCTCATTACATATCAGGAGAAATTTGGACCCGATATAAACATCCCTAACCCGGAATCAATTCTTCAGACAATTATTGATCCAAAATATTATATTTCGTCAACAATATCCCTTTTAAAGATAATTGATGATGAAAATAAGAAGAAATACCTGCTGAAGCACTCATATGACAGAATACTGAGCCTCACAGTCCCATTTGATTGTGCAAATCTTTTGGCAGATTTTGTATCATCACCGGATCTCAGCATACCATGGGAAGATAAACAGATATACATACGAAAAATAATTGAAATCAGCAAAGAGATTCAAATTCCATTTATAACCTATGTAATCCTACGTAAAATTCTCATCAATCTGACTGGAGAGCATTCAACAGACAATGACAAACAAATTCTAGGGATGTTAGTTGAACTCCTCAACAATATTGAAGATGAAACCAGAAGGATGAACATGGCTGAAGAACTTGGACTTCTACAGCTATATGAAAGAGAGACAGACCAGAACGAAATGCCCTGGGCAATTCTTCATAAATGTAGGATAAATAGCAAACGAGGTATAGATTTTAGCCGAATAGAAAGAACCCTGTATTCCATTACAGACAGGGGAGTTCGTGCCCGGTACAAACTTGGGATAGCGATGCTTCTCCGGGAACACTCACAGACTAAACGAGTAGAGCGACTGATTCAACAGGCTATACTTGATGCAAGCGTCATACGTCCACTTCCACGACGGGCATTTATCCTCGTGGACCTTGCACTCACCTGTTTCTCTAATGGAGAGCACGATTACGGAGGAGTTTTTTTTGATATGGCAATGGCAACTGCAACGAATATAACTACAGGAGAAATCCGGGAAAATGTTTTTGAGGAACTAGACATTGCCATGCATTTGATTCAGGAAATGGACGAATATACAGTATAATAAAGTACAATACAGAATAATAAAGTACCAGCTAGCAGAACTTCAAATCGATACAGGCATAACCCATTTCAGAGGATGTATAAAATGGACTTAAAGGCGGAAATTCATGAAATCTATTGAACTGATCATCACGGGGAGAGTTCAGAAAGTCGGTTTCAGGGCATGTATACGGCATATTGCAACAAGCCTTGGCATTTCGGGCGAAGTGGAGAATCTCCCGGATGGCAGAGTGCGTGTACTGGCCACAGGCGAGGATGTCATCCTTGAAAAGTTCGTATCCATGCTCTATAGTTGTCCCCGTGCAATTATCCGGGATATGAATATGAAAAATTATATCCCGACAGACTTTCCGGATTTCTCCATCAAACGCCCTCTATGAAGACAGAATTGGTTATATGGGCAGTGAAAGCCATGCAGCCCTCGTCCTTCCACCTGCCTTAAAATATAACTGAAAATTCTTTTCCTTTCTCGATAGAATTGAGATATGCGCACACATTCGCATCGATGATCCGCTGATCAATCGTGGTATATAAACGCTCAAGAAGCCGGGAGATGAGTTCGTCTGAGAGGACACAACGGGTCTGGCTCAGTTCATAATCATCAGCAGTTATAGATTCCTTTGCAAGTTCAAATACCGTTGAATCGACCATGGTTCTCTTCAGAGGCTCGATGATATCATATACAAATCCACCAGCTCCCTGATTCAGGAGACCGCTATCAGGATTCAGATGTGCACCGATGATTGCAACACACGCATTGCCAAAGAGAAGTGCATAGCCAAACGAGAGCATTGCATTGACCGGATCAAAATGAGGGCGTTTTGTCCTTCTTCTGTATTCCAGTTCTGATGGAAGCATTCGTGAAAGGATCTCATAATACATATTTGTTGAAAGAGTATGGAGTCGTCTGATCTCTTCTATTCTGACAAGGTACTCAATCTCATCTCGTGCCTGTATAAGGAAATCATGTTCACCACGATAGAAGAGGCCGGAATCAAGAGTAGTATCAAGCTCCTCTAACCAGAGAAGTCGTGATTGTAGAGAAGAGCGGACAAATTCAATGATATACCGATGTGAAGGGGTGGAAGACTGAAGGCAGCATGTCTCTTCATTCCTGTTCGATCCAAACGGTGTAAGAGTACCAAGAGGGGTTCCATGAGCATCAAAGAAAGATATTGACCCACCCTTCTCAAGAAGACGGTTTATCGTCGCAGTCTGAATCGTATGCCCTCCAACAAGGAGCAGATGATTGATTGCATCTATTGAGTAACTTGACTGCTGGGATCGTTTCTGGACATACAACAGGCCTGGTGTCGACTTGATATGTGCACCATACCCCCAGATTGCATGCCAGGGAATCTTCATACCAACCAATAATCAACCCTCATACACAGAACAACAGTATATTATCCGTCCTTTCAGTGATTAATCTTTGGAAATAGTCTGGAGAAAACAGATGAAAGATCACCTGATCGGAGGCAGTTGAAGCCGGCATTCAGGGCAGAAATATCTCTCCTTCCGATCCAGTTCACTTAAGCTTTCAGGCCTGTACATGATGCATTCGGGAACGGAACAATGTTCCAGCCCCAGAAGATGCCCCAGTTCATGAGCTCCTTCCTTTGCTGTCCTCTCAATGATCAGATGAATATCACCAGGAAGTCCGTAATATTCATTCTCCAACCGTGCTGTTGAAACAACAGCACTTCCAATAGAATCACGTGCCAATCCAAAGACAAAATCGGATGAGTCAGCATAGATGTCATCTGGTATTACCAACAGAAAGTGATCCTGTATTCCATGCATCCGTTTGAAGAGACTTATCCGATTGATAATCCGCCCCCCATCATATTGGCGGCGTATCCGATGATATCCTTCAAGAGGAAAATGATCACCAAGGATGAGTTCAACCGGAGACCCAATGACAGCAGAAATAATTCGTTGCACTGGAAGCTGGATGCCATCAACCGATCGATAATCCCAATAGATCACGATCCCCATACTGTAAATAGGAAATGAGCGGCTATAAACATATTGAAGAGGCAATTGGCACCTTTATCGGAATGAGATACCGGAGATGTGTTGAAGTGGGGTATGGAGGAAATACGATCGCTGCTTCAATTATAGAGCAAATGGGAGGATCAATCCTCTGTCTCGATCTGAAGGTATTTCCTCCGGCTGAGGGGGTCCGCACAGCAGTTGATGATATAACCCGCCCCGATCTGAGGCTCTATAGAGGATGCGACTGCATCTATGCGATCAGACCGGGGATTGAGATGATGCCGGATCTCATCGAACTTGCAGAGACGATCGGATCAGATCTTCTCATCTACCACCTGGGATGCGAACTATACCAGAGTGGCGGGGAGAGAATTGACTGCGGCGTCATTCTCCACCGCTATCATTCAAAAAACCAATCATCCCAATCAAAAAGAGAAAAGTGTTGATTGCGATTCTGCCTTCTTCTTTTCAGGAGCGGGTTCTTTTGGTTCCAGATCAGATGCCGGCACATTCTGAATAGCGGATTTTGCTTTTTTTTGCACCATCCGATTCTTCTCCTCCTCCTTCTCTGCCTTCTCGATCTCTTTCATGATCGACTGGGAACGCGCCTTATCATGAAGTAAAAGTGACAGTTGATCAGCATCCAGATTGAGCGAGCAGACAAATCGTTTTGGATCTATATCTGCAAGGAGACCAATTGGTGTGAGATACTCATCTGCCACAGTCTTCTCCGGGATCCTGTATGCTTCAGAGCACCGGTGCAGGAGTGACATCCGGATCATCTTCTGCCTGCGCGCCTGCCCCATCCGCTTCCATCGATCCGGGGGGGAGATCCTCACCCGGAGCCCGGATCCGGCTGATGCGGCAGCCGTTCCGATGAGCATGATGCCGGTTGCATATCTCCAGAGAGTATAGTACTGCCTGCTGAATGTCCTGCCGAGATAGGAATCCGCACAGGAGAGAAGACGGAGAGAGAGAGTACGTCTCCGGAGATCGCGGTGCTGAAGAGTCCCAGCTTCAAGCCATTGAATCTGTGCATCCGGTGTATCGTCTACCTCACGGGAGAGCCGCATCAGCGAGGCATCGTCTGTTGATCCGGAGAGTGTTTTTGCAACAAGATCAAAGATGCTGGAACGGGAATCCTTCTGCTGAACCTGGACATCTGATGGAAGTATGCGATCCTTACCGACAGAGGAGCCATAGAGCATATTGACAGCAGAACGGATATCGCCCTTTGCTTCCTCGGCTATGATATGGACTGCTTCTGGATCGCACTGTACCCCCTCGTTTGCACAGATATATTTCAAATGCGGGGCAAGCGTACGGGCAGGGACTGCCCGGAACTGCACCTGATCACAGAGTCGCCTGATCTCCGGTGCAACCCCATAGGCATCATTTGCAATGAGCATAATCGGCTGTTTTGATCGCCTGATGATATCCACAATCGCTTTTGCACCACCCCGATCTGCGTTGCCATCAAGATTATCGGCTTCATCAAGGAGGATCAAACGCCGTAATGCGCCGGAGAGGCTGGCGGTTGTGCTCGAGCTCCCTGCAATCCGCTCAATCACCCCTTTTGTCCGCTGATCGCTTGCGTTCATTTCAATGATCTCCCAGCCGAGATCATGTGCCAGCGCATACGCTGCCGAGGTCTTTCCAATACCCGGCTTACCATAGAGAAGGATCGGTTTATTCTGTGTAGTCCACCCTTTTGCCCATTCGAGGAGCTCGTGAACCGCAGACTGATTGCCTATAACATCTGCGAGTGTCTTTGGCCGATACTTCTCCACCCAGTCCATATCAGATCTATTTCAGTTTATGAGAAGAAAATAGATTCCGGGATCGGTAACCCAGAACAAATACATTATCTTTGATGAGGCAAAAATATAGGAGTAATCGATATTTGGTGTTTATTGTGGTGAAGAACTGCTCCAGTCAATCAGTAGCAGATGCGGTCAGGGAATACGAGGGAGTGACCAGAAAACACGCTATCGGCGAGATTGTTCGTTCTCTTAAGCTCGATTCTCCTGATATCGTGGCATCCTTTGGAGAGGATGCAGCCGTAATCCGTAAGGGAGATGATGCACTCCTCCTCGCCGCAGACGGTATCTGGAACAAGCTCATGGAAGCTGATCCGTATTGGTCGGGGTTCTGTGCCGTCCTTGTAAATATACATGATATTGCTGCGATGGGAGGAGATGCACTTGCACTCGTTGATATCCTTTCATTCAAGGATGAGACGCTGATGCAGGAGGTGACACGTGGAATGGCAGATGCTGCAAGTCGTTTTGGTGTCCCGATTGTCGGAGGGCATCTCCATCCAAACACACCCTATAATGTCATTGATATTGCGGTTCTTGGAACCGCACGACTGGACTCGGTTATTTACAGTGACAGGGCAGAAGAGGGCGATGCAGTGATTGCAGCCATTGATCTCAACGGCCGTGTTCACCCTTCATGTGATATGAACTGGGACTCTGTCACAATGAAAGACGGAAAAACCCTTAAATCCCAGGTCGGAGTGATGAAAAAGCTCGGGGAGGCGCATCTCGTCACTTCTGCCAAGGACATCTCGAACCCCGGTATTATCGGAACCCTTGGGATGCTCCTTGAAGTAAGCAAAAAAGGTGCAATTATTGACCTGCAGTCGATACCGATGCCCGATCTCACAACGCATGGAATCACATTTGAACACTGGGTACGGATGTATCCGGGAATGGGCTTCATACTCACTGCCAACCAGTCTCATGCAGATGAGGTATTGCGGTTGTTCCGTGAGGTTGGTATGGCAGCACGGGTAATCGGAACCATCAACGATACACAAGAACTCACCATCACCTATCAGGGAGAGAGCACCGAAGTCTTTGACTTCTCCCATGACGGGATCATCGGATCCATCGATTGGTGCAGGTCGTCATGAGAAGAATCGGAATCGGTGTCCTGGAAGATTTACCCAGAGTGTGTGAGGCGTCCAGGAGGGCAGCCTCAGACGATCTCCTTGTCATCGTGTATACTTCTCAGGATGTGAGCGGAGAAGAGAGCGAACAGGTACGTTTCAATGTATCCTCCAATCCAATAGAGGCACTTATCAATGATCTGCTGGGGGGAGAGATAGACGGGGCGGTGCGGGGTACATTATCATCTGATGCCACACTCAGGTATCTCAGGGAAGCGACCGCCACATCCAGCCTCGAACGTATTGCAGTCCTTGAAACCCCGGGAGGGAAAAAATTCCTCCTGACCCCCGTTGGTATAGATGAGGGGTGGAGCATGTCTGAGAAAGTGAACCTGACGGAGAAGGCTGTTGCGCTGGCCGGGCGCATCGGAGTCGATCAGACAGTCGGAATACTCTCCGGCGGCAGAATGAGTGATACCGGCAGGAATCCCATTGTCGATCGGTCATTAGCCGATGGGGAGATCCTTGCAGAACTGACCGGTGGAGTTCATGCCGGGATCCTGATCGAGGAGGCCGCAAACAGGTTTGGCATTGTGATTGCACCAGACGGTATATGCGGCAACCTCATCTTCAGAACACTTGTTCTTCTGGGTTTGGGGAGATCACATGGCGCACCTGTCGTGAATATCGATGGTACGTTCATAGATACCTCGCGCGCATCTGAGAATTACGAGAATGCCCTCAGACTTGCAGCAAGGCTGTGTGATTAAAGAAAAACCTGAATTTGGCCTAAATAGCACAATTAACGCTATTTTTCACTTTTTTTCAACGAAGAGCCCTGAATTAACAATAACCCTTCAACATCGAGATATAGATAAATGGAAGGGAGAAAGGGGCGGAATATACGAAAGCCTTAAATATTTAACAATATACTCTTTCAATGGTGGAAATTACATGGCAGACCTACCAATTGCAGCTGTAGTAAGAATCGCAAAGAAGAATGGTGCAGAACGTGTCGGGAGTGATGCAGCTGAAGCACTTGTTGCTAAAGCAGAAGCATACATCGCCGAACTCACCAAGAAGGCAAATCAGTACGCCCTTCACGCTGGTAGAAAGACGATCAAAGAGGAAGACATCGAACTCGCCGCAAAGAGCGAGGCTTGATATCACCTCTCTTTTCTAAAAGAATTCAGAACGTTCCTTTTGTACTTCGAATCTCTGATTCGTTACCACTCTTTGTCAGTGCCTGTTTGAGGCAGATGCCAAACGCCTTGAAGATCGATTCACAAATATGGTGATCTGAACGGCCGGAGAAGATGATATGTGCAGTAATTCCTGCCTGATGAACGAGAGAATAGAAGAAATGTTCAAAGAGATCATTTGAGATTCCCCCGGTTTCGTCTCCAGCAAATGATCCTTCAAAGACGAGATATCCCCTTCCTCCGCAGTCAAGTGCAACCTCCGCCCGGGCCTCATCCATTGGCACAACAGCATTGGAGAACCGGGTGATCCCACGGCCATCACCGATCGCCTCTTTGATAGCCATCCCAAGGACAATACCAATATCTTCGACCGTATGGTGGGAATCCACCTGGAGATCACCTGCTGCTTTTACAGAGAGACCAAAACCCCCATGCCTCCCAAATGACTCAAGCATATGATCCAGGAAAGGAAGGCTCGTCTGGATCTCCCGGGAACCTCCATCAGGATCAAAGCTGATTGTTATACTCGTCTCTTTCGTCTCACGACTGATATCTGCCCTTCTCATTTCAATTCCTCAGAACTGCAGGGAACGAGAGCATCCCATTATAGAGAGCCGATCCGAGAACAGCCCCTGCCACACCAAGTTCCCGGAGAATTCTCAGATCCGTTACATGTGAGACGCCACCAGAGACCACCACAGGGCATTTCACCGCATCCATAACCCGTCGTATGGGATCAACGGCGATCCCCTTACAAAGGCCCTCTACATCGACATTGGTGAAGAGGAGAGAACCAGCACCTTCATCTTCAAACCTTTTTGCCCAGACAGAGACCTCACCGGCAGTCTTCTCCCAACCATGAATCGCTATCTCACCATGACGGGCGTCAATGCCCGCCATGATCCGTTCATGTCCATGTTCCTCGGACAGCCGGTTGAGAATAGATGGATCTTCTGTTGCTGCCGTTCCGATAATGACCCGATCCACACCCAGTGCAAGCCACCCGGCTGCATCGGATTGGGTCCTGATACCCCCGCCCAGCTGGAGAAAAACATCAGTTTCCGTTATCAGTTCGCGGATAATATCCACATTCGCCCCAGCACTTCCAAAAGCACCATCGAGGTTGACGATATGGAGTGCTGTTGCGCCTTCCTCAATCCAGCGGAGGGCCTGCGAGAGCGGATGGCCATAGGAAGAGGCAGTCTCCCTTCTGCCCTGAACAAGCTGGACGCATCGTCCACCAAGGATATCGACTGCGGGAAATATCTCCATAACCATCACGGGATCATCCGCTGGACATCCATCACAAGGATATCCCGGGCACCGGCACGTTTGACCATATTTATCAACTGGTATACCCGCTCTTCAGCAACAACCACATGGACAGCAACAAGGTTCTGGTCAGATGCAACCTCCATCACGGTGGGGCCCGAGAGACCGGGGAGGATCGACCTGATCTCTTCCAGCCGATTGCGACTGACATTCATCATAAGGTAGCATTGCCCTTTTGCCCGCAGTACACTTTCAAGTGCAAGGGTAATCTCATCAATCTTCTCCCGAAACTCCGTAAAAGAACTCTGGTTCGCAATGAGCCATGTCGAGCTCTGGAAGACATCGGAGATGATCCTGAGATGATTGGTCTTGAGGGTGGTGCCGGAACTGGTCAGATCCACAATCGCATCTGCTATTCCAAGGTTTGGGGCAGCCTCACAGGCACCAGAGACCGAGACGATCGAGACATCAATACCATGCTCTGCAAAAAATTTCCGGGTGATACCGGGAAATTCCGTTGCGATCTTCTTTCCCGCAAGATCATCAGGCTCATGATAGCTGGAATCCTCAGGAACAGCCACGATAAGACGGGCCTGCCCCATTTTGAGGTCAAGGAGTTCTAACACATCTGATCCGCGTTCTGCGACCATGTCAAGTCCGGTGATGCCGATATCTGCCACACCCTGTGCAACATATTCGGGAATATCAATCGGACGAACATACAGTATCTCAACGTGCGGATCGACAGTTTTTGCGATCAACCGTCGATCCCCTGAAGTAATGATATGGAGGCCGCTCTTCTCGATGAGATCGTTAATGGGTTCAGCAATCCTTCCCTTATTCGGGATTGCCAGTCTGATCAGATCAGAAGGTCTTGAGTTCACCTTTGATAACCCTCTCGGTGATACTTGAGATATTCGCCAGCCGGTTATTCACGATCTCCTCAACATCACGGGAGATACTGCCAAAGTCGGCTCCCTCGGCAGGGATGATCTGGACACTCGCCACGAGGGGATGGTCGATCGGATGGCCAATCTGTGAAAGGAGACGGACATACATCTCGGTGATTCCATCAACCTTTGTGCATGCTTCCTGTGCAATCCCGGTTGAAAGGAGGTTGTATATCTTACCGATATGGTTAATTGGGTTCTTCCCGCTTGCTGCTTCCATACTCATCGGGCGGTTTGGAGTGATCAGGCCATTGATCCGGTTTCCACGTCCAACCGACCCATCGTCACCCATCTCGGCAGAGGTTCCGTTTACTGTCAGGAAAAGGCTTTGGTTCTTGATATCGTCAGCGGTATTTACCGCAACAGAGACCTTCCGTTTGGTATATCTCCTGGCAACTGACTCAAGCCCTTCCTTCATGATCTCCGTCACCTCGACATAGTCATCGATGGATGAGCAGTAGCGGTCCACCATGGCTGAGGCGATAGTGTAGGTCATCTCATCACCATGACGAAGACCCATTATCTTGATATCATATCCGATCGCCGGATTTTTCGGACGGAGAACAGAGGCGATCTTCTGATCCATGGCAAGCACAATCTGTTCAACTTCAGAAAAAGGTGCATGCCCGACACCAAAGGAGGTGTCATTTGCCCGTGGAACAACATTTCCGCCACAGGTTTTGAAGACATCACAGAGATCGGTTGATCCATCACCCATACGGCAGTCAACAATAATATCCCGCTCCATGTTGAGGGTCGGAAGTGTCTCCTTCAGGTATGATCTTGCGGCTTCAACTGCAGTTGCATCTGTTGGGATGACACGTCCCTCAAAACACTTTGTTGCTCTTCCCGTCAGCAGAAGATAGATCGGACGAACGATCTTTCCCCCGCCAAATGACGGAAGAGAAGCTCCGGCAACAACCTCACCCTGATCGGTGTTGTGATGGAGGACTGCTTCACATTGGTTTTCGTATTCACGGCAGAGCGCGCGGCTGATGGCCTCTGCCACCCCGTCTGCGATACTATCGGGGTGCCCGATACATTTTCGTTCGACAAGTTCAATAGCCTGTTCTTCAATCGGCATCTGCCGAAGTGATTCGACGTTGATAGTGCGTTTCATGAGAAGCCTCATTTTGTTTCTGTCAGTATATAAAAAAAGACCGGATTTGATTTAACATTGTTCATCTGGTCAGCGCCACCTCTGATCGGAGTGTCAGTCTACAGACACCATCACGGAAGACCCGGACAAGTCCGCCACTCTCGGATACGGTGATCCCGACTGCCGGGACATCCCGTGTAATGGCAGCTGTTGCCATATGGCGGCCGCCAAGCCCTGATGGGAGGCTTACTCCACGCGAATCCGCATCGATATAGCGACCGGCGGCGGTGATGTACCCTTCTTTTGTAATGATAAAGACGCCGTCAAGCTGCGCAAACTCCTTGACACTCTCCCAGTTCTCACGATTCCTGATATCACAGACAGACAATGGGTGACCGGCATAGGGATTGAGGATTGCCTGGTGTGAACGGGCAAGAAGGGATGAGCCATCGCCGATGATAAATGCGGTTCCGATATTTCGCCCCTCCCTCCCTTCATATGCAATCTCAAGTGCAAGAGCCAGGGCAGAATGGAGGATATCAGATGGAACAATATCATCGTAGCTGGCGAGATCAAGGTAATCACGCCCTTCCCCGACATCATAGATGAGGATGGCAAATGGGAAGACGCCGATGATCTTCCCGCTTGCGACCTCGGTTCTGAGATGATACTGAACAACAGCATCAAGGATATGGTGTTCGCAGAAGAGCAGGAGTTCCTGCATATTTTTTTTTATCATCAGATCCGGCTGATGCTCCTTCACCCAGATGACCGGCACATCTGACTCAAACGGCTGTGATTCAAGGAAGGAGAGGATAGCGATCGCATTGACTGAAGTTGCAATATCTGCTGCTGCTGCCATCAGCACCCGATCTTTCTCCATGATTATATCAGTTCCCGGATTTTTGAGGGGAGTTCAGACGGGCGTGCTGCAACGGTGATACCCATCGCCTCAAGTCGCTTGATCTTGGACAAGGCATCACCTTCGCCCCCTTCGATGATAGCGCCTGCATGGCCCATCCTCTTCTCTTTTGGAGCGGAAATACCTGCGATATAGGCGACCAGTGGCAGGTCAAGTGAGAAAGCAGCTTCAGCACCCTCAATCTCAAGAGCACCCCCCACCTCACCGATGAGGATAACGGCTTTCGTGAGCGGATCTTCACTAAATCTCTCGATACAGTCAACAAAGGTTTCACCAATCACCGGATCGCCGCCGATCCCAACGACCGTACTCTGCCCGATACCCGCCCGGGTGAGCTCATCAACAACCTCATAGGTCAGTGTTCCACTCCTCGAAATGACCCCGACCGGCCCCCGTTGAAAAAGGGGAGAGGGCATAATTCCAAGCCTGCATTCACCCGGGGAGAGAAGGCCCGGGCAGTTTGGCCCGATAACGGCTGATCCGCATGAACGTGCATAGGCAACTGCCCTCATCACATCATGAACCGGGATATGCTCGGTGATAGCAACGATTGTTCCAATCCCGGCATCGGCAGCCTCCATGATCGAATCTGCCGCAGCACCCGCCGGAACGAAGATGACGGACGCTTCGGTGTCGTGAGCAGCCTGTGCCTCACGGACAGTGTCATATACCACAACACCATGAACCTCCTGGCCTCCCTTTCCGGGAGTCACCCCGGCAACAACGCCTGCACCACCGACCGATCGGGCATACTGGTTCATTAGATCGATGTGGAAGGCGCCCTGGTTGCCGGTTGCACCCTGGACAAGGATGCGTGTTTGTTTATCGCAGTAGATCATGATGACGCCTCCAGAACGGCTGCTGCTACTGCGTCTTCCATCGTATTGAGCATCCGGTAACCTGCCCCCTCAAGGAGAGCCCGCCCTTCTGCCTCGTTTGTTCCTGCAAGCCGGACGATCACCTGCTGTGATACACCGGCTGCGATGATTCCACGGGCAACCTCATCACATCGGGTAATCCCACCAAGCAGATTGACAACGATCACCTTCACTGTCGGAACTGATGCAACCAGCCTGACGGCATGCATCACCCGATCGGAGCCTGCACCTCCTCCGACATCAAGGAAATTGGCCGCAGCCCCGTTGTGGTGGACGATAAGATCGAGGGTTGCCATCGTAAGGCCCGCACCATTGCCAATCACCCCAATCGACCCGTTCAGTTCGACATACGAGAAGCCGTGGGTTTCAGCCTCTGCCTCGCGTTCGGTCAGATCACGATTTGTGGTGATCCCCTGCCTGGCAAGGGCATTATCATCGATGATCAGTTTTGCATCGGCTGCAAGAACACCTGCTGGAGTGATAACAAGTGGGTTTATCTCTGCAAGAAGGGCATCTTTTTCACGAAATGCACGATAGAGCGCTGAAATAACCGGCATAATCTCTTTCTCACATCCACGGGTCAGATACCTGAGAACAAAACCGGGAACCTCACTGAGGAGAGGAGATACATGTGCACTCCTGACTGCATCCGGCCGCTCCCCGGCGGTCGCCTCAATCTCAACACCGCCGGCTTCAGCAAAGAGGATCACCGGGGACCGGGTGCTCCGGTCAATGGCAATTGATACAAAGTATTCTTTCTGAATGGGAATCCGCTCCTCCACAAGCACTTCTTTCACCGGGAGACCTTTGATCTCTTTCTGGAAGAGTTCGGTTGCAACAGCTTCTGCATCATCTGCCGTTGCCATCAGGATGCCGCCGGCTTTACCTCTGCCACCAACATCGACCTGTGCCTTCAGCACCACCGATCCGCCAATCTTCTGACAGGCAACCGATGCCTCTGTGGCACTGGTGATCAGGATGCTTGCAGGTATTGGTATTCCAAAGGTTGAAAAGACTTTTTTTGCTTCATATTCCAGCAGTTTCATGAATTTCCTCCTTTCTGCACGATATCCCGACCAAGATTCAATGCCCGGATGTTGAGCTCTTCGGTCCCTTTTGGAACGCTGTCAAGGACAGCCTTCTCCATCGCTTCGAAACTGACGATACCTGTTGCAGAAACGAGAGCGCCGAGCATGACGATGTTGGCGACGATCGGCTTTCCAAGTACTTCTTTTGCCTGCATCGTTGCCGGGATCTCTATGAAACGGCACTGTGGACGGGACTGGACAAGCCCGGTGTCGATAAGCATCAGGGCAGATTCCGGTGCATCTGCACCAAACTTTAAAAAACCTGCCTCAGACATGATCACATAGAGGTTTGGCTGCAGAACCTTTGGATACTGGATCGGATCGCTACTGATGATCACGGTGCTTGAGGATGCCCCGCCACGTGCCTCAGGCCCATAACTCTGAGACTGAACAGCGTATTTTCCATCGTACATCGCTGCTGCCCGGCCAAGGACAACGGCAGAGAGGATGATCCCCTGGCCGCCAAATCCCGAGAATAATACATCGTACTTCATTCTTTCACCCCAAGTGCCGGGCGGTTCCGGTCAGTCAGTGTTCCGACAACAACCATATCGTCCGGGATCGGTTTTCCTTCTGCAAGGAGACGGTCACGCTTCTCTTTCAGGAGTGTGTGATCCTTCATCGACGATATCATCGACTGAACATCACGGAGCTTGTTTCGCCTTCCGTAATTTGTCGGGCACTGGACGACGACTTCAATAAACGAGAGACCCGGTCTCTGAAGGCCGGTCTTTATCGCCTGTGTCAGCTCTTTGACGTGGTACGATGTCCAGCGTGCAACAAAATTTGCACCCGCAGCAGATGCAAGTTCGCAGAGATCAAAGGGATTTTCATCCATGCCATAGGGAGTGGTTGTGGAGACTGCCCCCTTTGGCGTACAGGGGCTCCCCTGGCCGCCCGTCATCCCATAGATCTGGTTATTCATGCAGATGACGGTGATATCGATATTCCTGCGGCAGGCGTGGATGAAATGATTCCCTCCTATTGCCGAGAGATCCCCATCACCGGTGAAGACGACCACATTGAAATCCTTTTTTGCCATCTTCACACCGGTTGCAAAGGGGAGAGCTCTGCCGTGGGTGGTATGAAGCGAGTCGGTTTTGATATATCCGGGCGCCCGTGATGAACAGCCAATCCCGGATACAAAGACCGTATCATCGATCTTCCATCCAAGGGAGTCGACTGCCTCAAGGGTGCAGTTGATGATGGTGCCATTCCCACATCCGGCACAGAAGATATGAGGCAGGCGATCCTCCCGGAACCAGTCTTCAGCACTCATTCGTGTTCCTCCGCTGATTTCAGAAGATATGACGGAATATGGAGTTCGCCGCCAAGCCGTGGAATCGGGATAACCGGCTGATCGACATGCCGCTGAATCTCCCGTGCAATCTGTCCGAGGTTCATCTCAGGAACCAGAAAGACCCGTGCATTTGGGAATTTCTTCAGGAGATCTTCAGGGAATGGCCAGACGACCCTGAGATTCAGATGCCCATAGGTTTTCCCGGGTGCATCCAGGAGAGCCTGACGAACCGCACGCGTCGGAGCACCATAGGAGATGAAGACGATCTCCGCTTCCGGGTTGACAATATCATAATCTGCAATCTCGTGACGTGCTCGTTCAACCTTTTCTACAAGCCGCATCACCAGCTTCTCGTGGAGATCGGGATCAGTGGATGCAGGATATCCTTTCTCGTTATGAGTCAGTCCGGTCACATGAACCCTGTGCCCCTTGCCAAACGGAGTGAAACCAGGTACAAGATCGTCTTCGGGTTCAAATGGAAGCATACCCTCCCTGATCGGTTTTGGAGGAATACACTCAACCTCATCGGGGAACTCTACCCGTTCCCGGAGATGGCCGATGATCTCATCGGACATCAGGAAGGCCGGAACCCGGAACCGATCTGCAAGGTTGAATGCTTTTACCGTAAGGTCAAACATCTCCTGAACTGTCGATGGAGCAAGCGATATCGCACAGTAATCACCGTGCGATCCGAAACGGGCCTGAAGCATATCCCCCTGGGCAGCCATCGTCGGCTGACCGGTTGAGGGACCTCCACGCTGGATATTAATCACAACACAGGGTGTTTCGGTGAATGCTGCATACCCGATATTCTCCATCATCAGGGAGAAGCCCGGACCGCTCGTTGCCGTCATCGAACGGACACCAGTCCATGCTCCCCCGATGATCGCAGCCATGCTGGCGATTTCATCCTCCATCTGGATGAATGTGCCACCGACTTTTGGGAGGCGGCGAGCCATCTGTTCTGCCACCTCAGATGAGGGAGTAATGGGGTATCCTGCAAAGAACCGGCATCCTGCCGCCACTGCACCTTCTGCGCAGGCATCATTCCCCTGCATAAAGTTAATGCGCGTCAATATTCGATCACCACCTTCTGCGGTTCAAAGGGCGCCTCCTGTACCCATCTGATCGCCTGGTCAGGGCAGATGGTCTGGCATACTCCACAGAGGCGGCGCTGGTACAGCTGTTGGAGGCGGCAGTTTGTACACCGCTCAGGTCGATCAAGTCCGGGAACAAAGACACCCCGCTGATTCGGTTGCTGCCCCTCCTGGAATATGTTATATGGGCAGACCATCACGCAGAGGTTGCACCCTTTACACCGTGTATCATCGATAACCAGTTTCATGCAATGGAAACCCTCGCATATAGAATTGTGCGGCTATTCAATAAGCACTTGCGTATCAACACATTCATCATCACACCCGGTTTTGGATCCATTCGTCGTATCGTTTCCGTGCCCTTGCATCCACTCTGGAGAAGAGATTGCCCCCCTCTGCATCAATACCAACAACCAGAGGGAGATCGCAGACCTCAATAACCCATATCGCCTCGGCCATCCCAAGATCCGGATAGAAGACACCGGCAAGTTTCATGTGGGATGCTGCAAGGGCGGCACATCCTCCGGTAAAGGCAAGATAGACACCACGACCTTTCAGGGATGCGGCAACATCTTCACTCATCCCTCCTTTTCCAATCAGGCAGCGGACACCAGCATCGAGGAGGAAACCTGTCAGCCTGTTCATCCGTGCGGATGTCGTCGGGCCTGCGGCGATGATCCGATCATCCTGGATTACCGGGCCGCAGTGGTAGATCGCCGCACCATCAGGATCAAATGGAATGCCATCTTCCATCATCCTCAGGTGCGCCTCGTCACGTGCCGTGTAGATGGTTCCTGATAAAAGAACGGAATCACCTGCCCTGAGGGCGAGGATCTCATCTCCAAGCGGAGTTTTGATCTTCATGCACCCACCTTCCGTGTCGCCCGCCTGCATGCCCAGCACTGGATATTTACGGCCACCGGGAGGGATGCGGTATGGCAGTGGGCTTTCTTCACCTTCACGGCAAGAGCAGTTGTACTCCCCCCAAGCCCCATAGGGCCGATTCCAAGGTTGTTTATCGCACCACAGATCTCCGCTTCATAGGCATCCATCACATCTATCGGAAGGAGGAGCGCCTCTTTTGCAAGAGCAGCGGCATGATCAAATGTTCCACCGATACCAACCCCGACAACAACCGGCGGGCATGGCCGGCCGCCTGCCAGAAGCACCGTTTCAACGATGAAGGCAGGGATCTCACTCGCCTGTGAAGGAAGAAGCATCCCGATGCGTGAGACATTCTCAGATCCTGCTCCTTTCGGAAGGACAGTGATGGTGAGATCAGATCCTTCGCTGATATGGATCGGCGGGATTTCAACACCGGTATTATCCCCACTGTTCTGCCGTGAAACCGGATCAACGGCGTTTGGCCTGAGAGGAACAGAGAGGGTTGCACGCCTGACCCCATCACAGACGGCTTCCCTCAGATCTGTTTCAGGTAAGGGATAGCAATGAGGTACCGTCATATAGATGACGGCAATTCCGGTATCCTGACATAAAGGGAGATTTAATCTCCCGGCCTCGGATATATTGGCACGAATATTGGCAAGCTCACCTCGAGCCACCGGATCGGCTTCCGATTCGTATGCAGCATCAATGGCAGCCTCTACATCCGGGGGAAGGAACACCTCAGCCTCATGGATACAGGCAAGAGTCGCATCCGACACGGCCTTTCGGATCGTCTGCTCTTCACGGGCATTCATACCGCCTAATGAGATGGGAAAGGTGATAAAACTCGTGAAATATGCAGGTAAAAAAAAGATATTGAAGGTTTTTAGTTCGTCTCTTCAATGACGACAGAAACAGGCGTTGGAAGCTTGTGTCCACCGTGGAGAAGTGCATACTTTGCTTTCTCAACGTGCTGGGGTGATGTCCAGATAGTGAAGACACGCTGTCTCTCCTGTACACGTGCGGCAGTTCCGACTGCCTTTCCAAATGCAAGGCGCATTCCTTCTGAAACACGGTCTGCACCTGCGCCGGTTGCCTGTTTGTTCTCCCTGAGAACATGGTGGGGATAAACACGGAGCTTCATATGGAAGTTACTCCTGCCCACTTCCTTCATCAGGCGACGATTCATGTTCACACGGGCAGCTTCAAGCGCTGTATGACGAAGCTGACATGCCTCTTTCACCTCAAGATGGAGGGCAACCGGGAATTCTTCCTTCAGATTTCCCATATCAAACTGGACAATCTTCAGGCCCGGAACACCACCCATATATTTCCTGCGTGTATATGCCTTCTTTGAGATGGCCCTGTACATCTTTGCTGGTTTTCGTACCATGTAAAAAACTCCTCGCTATGAAAATATGCTTAATAAAATGGATAGTATGAGTTATAAAAGTTATTGGCCATCCTCGAGACGATCGATCAATTCCAGCACATCCCGGCGGAGAGTTGCAAACTCGACACCAGTCCGATCACGGGGGCGGGGCAGAGCAACATCATAAATCCCGGCTATCCGTCCGGGACGTGCCGAGAGAACCATGATCCGATCGGCGAGGAAGACCGCTTCATCCACACTGTGAGTAACAAAGATAACCGTCTTCTTCGTCTTCTCCCAGATCAGGAGGAGCTCTTTCTGCATCCGGTTTCGTGTCCGTGCATCGAGGGCACCAAAGGGCTCATCCATCAGGAGGACAGCAGGATCGGTTGCGAGCGCCCGTGCAACTGCCACACGCTGCCTCATCCCTCCTGAGAGTTCATAGGGGTAACTGTCGCCAAACCCTTCCAGACCGACGAGACCGATGAACCGGTTTTCGATCTCCTCGCGCTCTTCGTGTGGCATCCCGCGCATCTGGAGGCCAAAGCCCACATTGGCCCGGACGGTGCGCCAGGGATAGAGCGAGTATTCCTGGAAGATCATCGCAAGCCGCGGATCGGGGCCGGTGACCGGAGTGCCTTCAACCTCGATCTCCCCCGAGGTCGGATGATCGAGGCCCCCGATCATCCGGAGAAGGGTGGTCTTTCCGCAGCCGGAGGGGCCGAGGATACAGAGGAATTCACCGTTTGCCACCCTGGCCGAGATGTTGTCAAGAGCGATGAGGGACTCATTCTGGCGTGCCATGAATGTTTTGCCGACATTTCTGATGATAACAGTCATCTGTTCATCTCCTGCCACTGGAACTTCCGCTTCTCAACGGAACGGAAGAGAATATCTACACCGATCCCGATGATGCCGATGACGATCATACCTGCAATGATCACCTGCACCTGCCCCCAGTTGTATGAGTACATAATCAGGTACCCAATCCCTGAGTTAGTGCCCGGGAGCATCTCGGCTGCAACGACACACATCCAGGCAATCCCGAAACCGACCCGAAGACCCGTCCAGATTGCAGGAGCCGAGGCCGGCAAAATCACATATGCAAGAAGTTTCCACCCTTTTGCACCATAGATTGCCGCAGTCTCGATCCAGGTACGGTTCACCCTCCGCACACCATCTATGCTATTGATCAGAATCGGGAAGAATGATCCGATGAAGATGATGAAGACAATTGAAAGGAGGCCGATCTTAAACCAGGCTAACGCAAGGGGAACCCATGCAAGCGGAGGGATCGGTCTGAGGAGCTGGATGATCGGGTTTACCAGTTCCTCGATGGTGCGATACCGCCCGATAATAATCCCAATCGGAACTGCGCAGATGACCGCGAGTCCAAAACCCAGCACAACTCTCCAGACAGATAGCAGTGCATTATCGATGAGACTCCCGCTTCCGAGAATATCTGCCGTGGGAGTCATAAGAACCGCAGCAACAGACACCGGAGTCGGCAGGATAAACGGGTTATTGATCAAAATCGACGCGACTTCCCACACAAGGAGAAGAAAAAAGGGAGGTAATAATTTCAGATACCATCTCATCAGACTTCTTTCACCACCAGACCACTGTCCTGGAGCGCATATTTTATCTGCACATCCTGGATCGAGCCACGTATTGGTGCGGCAATCTTCAGTGGCCGACCCTCAGCGGATCGTGCATCAGCCCATGCGATGAATGAATCCCAGTCATCTACCGGAGCAGATGCCGCAACAACAAGGCCTGATCCTTCATTCTGTGTTGGTAGCAGGATCTTAATAGCCATTCCCTTGTCAATCGCAGAGATTGTTGGCGGGGTGCCTGCATAGGAGAGCTGGATAGCTTCGGTTCCCATGAGTGTCATCAGCTGGGCGCCGCCTTCACCCTGAACGAGCCTTACTTCGGCGATGGTCTCACCATTGACGATTAAATCGGCAACATCGACTTTGCCCGGGGCAGTTGCCCGGGGTTTCAGGGCAATCCCATAGTTCTCATCGAAGTATTCCCACTCCTTGATAGCAACAAAGAGGGGTGCATCATGATCAGATGGGAGGTACCCAAGTGAGACTGGACTTGTCAGCTTGTCGGGAGTTGTGATCTCACCTGCATCAACCATCGCCCGTGCAGCTTCGTAATGGGAGAAGTCATAGAGTGTGGCACGTACATCGGCAGGTGAGGCATCCTTAAGGCTTCCTGTCAGATAGCCGATCTCGCGGAGTGCTTCGATGAAGCGATCATTGCTTTTGAGCCACTCTTCAGAAGGCTCGGTTGCGAACCTGATTGTCGGTATGGAATGGGCAAGAACATCCTTTGAATCGACTTTCACATCACCAAAGGTCATGGTCCCGCCACCAAAGAGCCAGTTCGCTGAAATATCTGCAGCCCGATCCGGGTTCTCCTGGACATAGTTGCCTGAGAGAATAAGCAGTGTAGCAAATGCATTCACAAGATCAGGGTTTGCTGCCGTGAAGTCCTCGCGTGCAGACAGGGCATCACAGGTGTGATCTGTCCATGTACCTGCCGGAGGAAGATCCTGTGAGTAGCTGACAACAGTTCCAATACCCGAAACCTCAGCTACAGAGACAAATGGTTGCCATACCATATAGCCGTCGATCTGGCCGGTCGAGAGCAATACAGGCATCTGCCCGGTTGCCGTATACATGATACCTACTTCACTCTGCACACCATCAGGGGGAGTTACCGGCACTTCTTCTGTGACACAACCCGCTACAAGCAGGGCAAGTGCAAGAAGAGTAACGATATACCCTAACACCTTAACATTCATAATTAGAAATGGTGAGATAGACTATATAATCTATTGTATTTCGGAATTTTATAGACACAATGGAGATCTTCTTCTCATAAATTCTACAAAAAGAGAATATTTTATTGAACATGATCACCGGATTCCTTTCCCGACAGAATCGATTTTTACGAAGAGATAATCAGTTTTCAGGTACCATCATACCAGAAGAGGAAGAGGATGCGACACGACCAGATACGGGAAGGGAGGCTTACCGGGGAGCGGAGCGCGCTCATTGCCCGGTACCTCTCGTCAATGGAAGCTGACCGGAGGATCGCCTTAGCGGATCTCCGGGTGGATATGGCTCACCTGGTGATGCTGAACCGGCAGGGCCTGATAGCAAAGGAGCATGCACAAAAGATTGCGGCAGCCCTTTTCAGAATGTATACTGAGGGGATCCCGGATGAGGCATTCGATGAGCGTTTCGAAGATATCCATGCAGGTATTGAAGGGGAGTTGATCGCAGAAGCCGGGGTAGATTCCGGAGGACGGCTTCACCTTGCACGCTCAAGAAATGATGAGGTGGCAACCTGCCTCAGGATCAGGGTACGTGAAGATATTCTGGAGATCCTGACATCAGTTGATACACTCAGGGAGATCCTCATCCGGCGTGCAGAGGAGCATACAGGAACCGTTATGCCGGGTTTCACCCACCTCCAGCATGCACAGCCAACAACACTCGCCCATCATCTGCTTGCCTATGAAGAGGCCTTTTCCCGGAGTGCAGAGCGGCTTCTCGATACATATGCACGCGTGAACCGATCTCCACTTGGATCCGCCGCATTTGCCTCGACCGGGTTTCCGATCGATCGTGAGATGACCTGCTCGCTGCTTGGGTTCAACAGCATCCTTGGCAACTCGATGGATGCGGTGTCGGGGAGGGATTTTGCACTTGAGATGCTTTCCTCTCTCACCATTCTGATGGCAGATGCAAGCAGGCTCTGTGAAGAGCTGATCCTCTGGAGCAGTTCCTTTGTAGAATTTGTCGAGCTGGATGACATATACTGCTCGACCAGTTCAATCATGCCGCAGAAGAAGAACCCGGACTGTGCCGAGATTATGCGCGGACACGCCGGAACGGTCGCAGGGGCATTCCAATCCGCACTCGTCTGCATGAAAGGTCTCCCCATGAGCTATAACCGCGATCTCCAGACCCTGACACCCCACCTCTGGAGTGGGATCTCACATACCGCTTCAAGCATGGAGATTCTTGCAGGAATGATGGATACGGCAGTATTCAATGCGGATAGAATGTATAGTGAAAGTAACAGGGGTTTTTCAACCGCAACCGAGCTTGCCGATACCCTTGTGCGCGAGTTTGGGCTTCCATTCAGAACAGCACACAATATTGTCGGCCGGGCAGTCCGCTCAAAGGAGATCACCCTGCCCGTAATCGAAAGAGCAGGCAAAGAGATCTCGGGCATTTCTCTTCAGGAGATGGGACTTACTGAAGATCGAATTCGGGATGCGCTCGATCCCGGCCTCGTCGTTGCTGCGAAGAAGGTTGCCGGAGGGCCGGCTGAAGAGGTTATCCTTGACGCGATACGGATACGCTCAGGTCTTCTGAAGGAGCATAATGAGTGGATACAGATGCAGAGAAAATCATTACAGGATGCTGAAGATGAGCTTATCTCCATGATACGGAGGCTTATTGAATCATGAAGACCGGAGATCTTGTTTCCTGTACCGTTGGTGGAAACACGGTTGAGGCTGTGTATATCACAGAACGGGATGGAAGAGCTGTCCTGAAACTCTCCTCAGGATATAATATCGGGGTGCCATTCTCTGAAGTTTTACATATCAGGGATGGGGAAGAGAGAAGAGGAGTCGAACCACCTGTTGTGCAGGATTCGAAATTACCGGAGCTTGCAATCATTTCAACAGGAGGCACCATCGCATCCCGTGTGGACTACCGGACAGGGGCGGTAACAAGCAGATCAACTGCCGATGAGATCATCTCTGCGATTCCCCGGCTTGCTTCAATCGGACGTTTCCGGACCAGGCAGCCGTTCTCGATACTGTCTGAGAATATGAAACCCTCAATGTGGATCGAGCTTGCACGTTGCATCTATGATGAGATTCAGGCAGGCGCCCGTGGAGTCATCGTCACCCACGGAACCGATACGATGGCATATTCAGCATCAGCCATCAGCTTCATGCTTGATACGCCGGTCCCTGTCATCTTCGTCGGTTCCCAGCGATCAGCCGACCGCCCGAGCAGTGATAATGTGATGAATGCACTCTGTAGTGCTGCTGCTGCATCTGCGGATCTTGGCGAGGTCGCCATCTGCATGCATGGGACAGTCAATGACGATTATTGTGCTGTACACCGGGCGACAAGGGTACGAAAGATGCATACCTCGCGCCGTGACGCATTCCAGAGTATCGGGGCAGAACTAATTGCAACGGTGACCTATCCGGAACTTGAAGTATCGCTTCAGGCAGACGCCATAGGAAGAGAGGGTCGGAAGCTGGTACTCAGGGATAGAATGGAGGAGAAATGTGCCCTTATCTCCTATTATCCGGGGATGGATCCGGCAGTCCTTGATATGTATTCATCATATCGCGGGCTTGTGATTGCCGGAACAGGCCTTGGCCATGTCGGAACTGCGCTTATGGAGAAGATACGTGAGCTTGTCTGCAATGGGACAACGATCGTGATGACAACGCAATGCCTCCATGGAAGGGTCTGCGACCGGGTCTATGATACAGGGAGGGATCTCCTCAGGGCTGGTGTCATTGAAGGAGAAGATATGCTTCCCGAGACTGCGCTTGTCAAACTGATGTGGGTTCTTGGCCAGACAGAAAACCCTGAAGAGATTCGGCAGATGATGCAGGAGAATCTGAAAGGAGAGATTGTACGGAGGTCTGTGTATGGATTATAAGGCACTCGGCCTGACCGCAGGGATCGAGATTCACCAACAGCTCGATACAAAGGAAAAACTCTACTGCCGGTGTCCGACCTTTCTCAGGAATATAGATGAGAGAAACGGTGAGATCAGGCGATACCTGAGGGCGACAGTCTCTGAGATGGGTGTCATTGACCGTGCGGCAGAAGAAGAGATGAAACAGATGCGTTTCTTCTCATATTATACCTACGATACCACCTGCCTTGTCGAGAATGATGATGAGCCACCAACACCGATGAACCCGGAAGCCCTTCAGATCACCCTCACCATAGCAAAGATGCTCTCAATGACTCCGATCTCGCAGGTGCATACGATGCGGAAGATGGTGATCGACGGGTCAAACACCACAGGATTCCAGAGAACGGCACTGGTTGCCATGAACGGGGTTGCTGGTGGAAACTGTACCATTGAGTCCATATGCCTGGAAGAGGAGGCGGCCCAGAGAGTAACTGACAAGACATTCTCACTGGACAGGCTTGGGATACCGCTTGTTGAGATCACAACCGCCCCCTGTATGCATACCCCGGAAGAGGTGAAGGAGATTGCTGAATATATCGGTATGATCCTCAGATCAACCCGGAAAGTGAAACGCGGTCTTGGAACGATCCGACAGGATGTGAATATCTCAATCAGGGACGGAGCCCGTGTCGAGATCAAGGGGGTACAGGAACTTGACCTGATCCCGGAGGTTGTCTCCCGCGAAGTAGAACGGCAGGTGAGCCTGCTTGCGATCAGGGAGGAACTCAAACGTCGGGATGCAGAGGTTTCCAAGGAGGGGCTTGATGTCACCGATCTCTTCTCATCCACAAAATCGAAGGTGCTGAAGAAGGCACCATGCATCATGGCTGCGACCCTGAAAGGATTTGCCGGGATCGTCGGGCGGGAGATCCAGCCCGGACGCCGCCTTGGAAGTGAGATGTCAGATTATGCAAAAAAATGCGGCGTCGGCGGCCTGTTCCATACCGATGAGCTGCCTGCATATGGCGTCACCGAAGAAGAGGTTGCTGCCCTGAGGGAGCGGGCGCTCGCAGATGATGGTGACTGTGTGATCATCGTCTCTGGAACAGAACAGCAGGCTTCATGTGCCATCAGACAGGCACTGAAGCGTGCAGGGATGGCGCTTGAAGGGGTTCCCGAAGAGACCCGTAAGATGCTTCCTGAAGGAAGTTCCGCATACATGCGACCACTCCCGGGAGCTGCACGGATGTACCCCGAGACGGACGTTCTTCCTGTGGAAATCACCGAGGAGATGATGGCTGCAATCGACCTTCCGGAGCTTTTGACCGATGTTGCGGAACGCTTCACAGGGGAGCTCGGCATCGATAGCGCGCTTGCCCGCCATATCGCCTATTCGGATCGGCTCCCGACCTTCGAGAAGGCGATTGAAGCCGGAATTAAGCCTTCGCTGGCCGCACGGACACTGATCTCAACCCTGCGGGAGTTATCCCGCGATGGTGTGGACTGCAAAGGGATATCTGATGAAATACTGATTGATCTCCTCTTACGAGTCAATAGCGGAGGGGTGGCAAAAGAAGCTCTGCCCGATATCCTCCGTACCCTTGCCGGGGGGGCGCCACTCGAAGAGGCCATCCAGGCAGTCGGACCCACATTCTCGGTCTCCGATCTCGAATCCTTAATCGAGGGAATAGTCACCGAACGTGCCGATTTTATCAAAGAACGCAAAATGGCAGCACTTGGTCCGGTGATGGGTCTTGTGATGAAGGAGGTCAGGGGCAGGATAGACGGGCAGATCGTTGCAGATGTATTGAAACGATCACTTGAGAAGAAGATTTGAAAAGATATCTTTATCAAAACGCCAGACAGTAGTTATAAGGAGTTTCACATGGGAAAGACAGGCAGCATAAACTGGCACCAGGTAAAAGGAAACCAGGGACAGATCAGACTGGTTCCTCAGAAGAGTGGTGAGGCTAAGAAGCCGGGACCGAACCAGAGATTTAAGAGACACACCATCGTCAAGAAGCTTGAGCAGAAGATGGCGAATGCCCAGCAGCAGGGCCGTGGAGGACGCAGGGGAGGGCATGTTGTCGACCCACGTGTCCGGCGCCACATTCGACGCTCGAAGAAGACGATGATGGGCGCAAAACAGAAATCCAGGCGGTAATAGAAGACTACTACCAACCTTTTTATATTCTTTTATCGCCTGTATATCCATATGGATGTCAGGAATGCAGTTCTATCATGGCAGTATGCTGAGCGTCTCAAGACAGGTATTATTCAGGTATCAAAGATGCTTATGAGTCTGCCGGATTATCCAAAAGAAGAGCGGACAGGCGGTCGAAGAATGTTGATCGGCATCATTGAAGAGTTACGTGCAGATGCAGAGATAGCATCAAACGCAACCGGAAATGCGGATTTCTCAAAAGTGGCTCACTCTCTCTCAGAGATGATCAGCCTCACTGAAAGCAGCCAGTTTGGACTTGCAACAGAACGGGCAGGCGAAGGCGTCTCTGCCGCAACAACTGCAGCACAGGGTGCCTGGGAAGTGCTACATTCACATGGAATCCTCTGAGTTCCTGGGTTTTCTGAAATCCCGCGGTTCAGTCAGGAACTATACGGGAGAACAGATAACACAGAAGGAAAGAGAGTATATTCTCTCTGCTGCATCAACCTGCCCGAGTGCCGGCAACCGCGAGGCATGGGATGTGATCATCTGCAGGCAGGAGGATCTCCTCGAATCTATTGCAGATGCAGCATTTAACCAGGATTTTATTGCCCATGCAGGGACCGCTTTTGTCATCTGTGCAAATTATGTCAGATCGATATCGCGGTATGGGGAGCGGGGGATACTCTATGCAGTACAGGATGCGACTATCGCCGGAACCTATATGATGCTCGCAAGCCATGCCCTTGGGCGTGCCACCTGCTGGATCGGGGCATTTGATGAAGAGGAGATAAAGGAGATCCTCGGCATTCCTCCTCATGCCCGGCCGGTTGCAATCCTCCTGATCGGTAAGGCGGGTGAACAGGCAATATCACCTGAACGGATGCCCATTCACGAACATATGCATGAGGATTACTGGTAAATTGGAGATTCATTATTATGGCAGATTATCATGTGACACTGGAATCGGCATGGATCGTAAAGGACGTCAAAACCGTCGACGATGCGATCGGCATTGCCATCAGCGAGGCTGGAAAGCGACTCAATCCGACTGCAAAATTTGTCGAGGTGGAGATCGGGGCAACATCATGCCCAAATTGTGAAGAAGAACTGAATAACGCACTGATGGTGGCAAATACTGCTCTTGTCGGCCTGACCCTTGATATGAAGGTCTTCAAGGCGGAGTCTGAGCAGCATGCCGAGCGTATCGCAAAAGCCACGATCGGAAAGGCGCTCAGGGAGATTCCACTTCAGGTAGTGGAAGTGATCGAGTTATGATTCATGTCGTCGGCCATACGGCGACAGACCATATCTTCCGTGTCCCGCATCTCCCTGATCCAAACACCTCGACACAGATCCTCGACCATCAGATCTTCTTTGGCGGGGGTGCGGCGAATATCGCTGTCGGTATTTCAGTTCTTGGCGGGGAATCGACACTCGTCTCCGCTGTGGGAGGCGATTTTGCAGGAACAGAATATGACCGCTGGCTTGATTCGCATCATGTCGGCAGGTACTTCTACATCGAGGAGGAAGCCCACACACCCCTTGCCTGCATGTTCACCGATGAAAAAGAAGATCAGATCACCTTCTTTGAATGGGGTGCATCTGAGGCTTTTACAAAAGCTGATCCACCAGCATTTGATTTTGTCCATATGGCAACTGCCGACCCATCATACAATGTGAGGGTTGCTGAGCGTGCCGGTTTCGCCTCCTTTGATCCCGGACAGGACATCCACAAATACAGTGCTGAGCAGTTTGAACAGCTGCTGGATACAATTGATATCCTCTTTGCAAACCGGTATGAGGCAGAGATCATGGCAAAAGTTCTCTCGCATACTGAAGAGGAGCTTTCTGCACGGGTTCCTGTTGCAATCTTTACCCAGGGGAAGGACGGAAGCAGACTCTATGAAGATGGTGCGCTCACGCAGATCCCATCGGTTCCGGTGACGCTGGTTGATCCAACCGGGGCCGGCGATGCGTACCGGGCAGGTTTCCTGACTGCCTACCAGAGAAAGCTGCCTCTTGCCGACTGCTGCCGGATCGGAACGGTCTGTTCGTCATTTGTCATCGAGAAGACCGGGTGCCAGACGAATTTACCGACCTGGCATCAGATGCAGGAACGGCTGGATACATACTTTGGGTGATATTCACGTGTATGCGGCACTGACATCGGGTGGAAAGGATTCCGTCCTCTCTATCCAGCTTGCCCTTGATGCAGGACTTGATGTCAGATATATCGTCTGTGTCCGGCCGGATAATCCTGATTCCTTTATGTTCCATTCATCAAACCTGGATGCAGTCCGGCTGATCGCAGAACGAGGCCGGATGGAGTACGTAGAGATTGCAACCCATGGTAAAAAGGAGGAAGAGCTGGTTGATCTGGAGAGAGGACTCTCTCTTCTTCCAATCGAAGGCATAGTTGCCGGTGCAATCCAGTCGAAGTACCAGTATGATCGGGTCAGCAGCATTGCTGAGAGGCTGGGACTATCTGTCTTCACCCCGCTCTGGCAGAAGGATCCGGAATGGATCATGGATGAAGTGGTACGTCGGCTTGATGCTATCATCGTGGTCTGTGCAGCAGACGGGCTGAATGAAGAGATGCTTGGAGCCCATATTGATGCCGGACTGGTAGAGAGGCTGAAGCAGATCTCAAGGAAGAACCGGATACATATCGCAGGAGAGGGGGGCGAATACGAGACTCTGGCAATCAACGCTCCATTCTATCTCACTCCAATCAGGTGGAGCGGTGAGGTGCGCAGGGTTTATACTGGCAGAAGTGAATTAATTCTCAGCGGATTGTGGTAATATGGCTCCGGGGGGCGACGTCAGGATCGAGAGATTGTCACGGTTTATCTTTACAGCCCCCTCCTGGCCACGATCACTCCTGATCATAATAATTCTTGGATTTCTGATAGATATTGCATTAATACGGGCACAGGAGCCGATCTGGTTCTTTGGATCCATCGGTTTTACTCTGCCAGCGCTCTTTGCTTTTTATTGTACACGCCAGTTTATCCAGTTGTCAGGAAAGAAACTGACCTGGAACAGATCCGGACTTCTTGCCCTGGCATCAGTGGTTGTCGGGATTATTACCACAGCTTTTGCTGCTATCGGTGTAGATTCAGGGTTCTATCTTCCTATAACCTATGCGACCGGCCTTGGCATGATCCTCTCGCTCAGGATGCCCGTCCTTGTCGCTATTGCCGATTACCGGCTTCGGAGAATGATCATTCCTGCGGCACTCCAGAGCCTGTTTGGACTGTGTGCGGGATACTATTATTTTGGGCAGGAATTTGTTCTCTGGGCAGGCGGGCTCCTGATCATCTTCGGGATAGGCAGTTCTATCTTCATCTGGCTCATCGAACGACCACTGAAACGGTCATTTGGACTCTCCGGACTGAGCTTTCTGAATGCGTTCATTGCCCATATGACCGATGGATCGAAGACCCTTGAAGACTTCTTCCGGGATATCGGCGAGGAAGTGACAATTCCACAGGTGAGCCTTGTCTTTTCGCGGGATGGAGCAGGTGATGCGGTGCTCACAGCACCCAATGTCCATCCCGGGCCGATGGGTGAGATCGGGAGTGCAAATCTCCCAATGATCATTCATGACCGTTTTGGTGATGAGATCCTTGTCGCACATGGGTGTGCAACCCATGATTTTAACCTTGTTTCAGAGTCAGAAGTGGAGAAGATCATCGAGACCATCGAAGAATCTCATTCCAACCTTTCTTTTGCTGAAGGGGCCAGCAGGCCGATCAGGACACGATATAAAAGTGTCGAGATCCTGACCCAGCGGTTCTCTGACTCGATACTCATGATCTCCACCCGTTCACCTGAAAAAACCGAGGATATCGATTTTAATATCGGGATGACGATCATGGCCGAGGGGCACCGATGGTTCCGTGACGTTGCCTTCATTGATGCCCACAACTGCATGACAGATGTCTCGTCCCCGGTATTGCCGGCAACACCACTTGGAACAGAATATTACCGGGCAGCAATTGCCGCGATGGAGAAGGCAGTAACAGAACCACTTCTGCCGTTTTCAGTTGGGATATGCCACCGCCGCCTCCCATTTACCCGAAAGGAAGGATTTGGCGATCTCGGCATCCAGGTGCTTGCGATGAGCGTTGACGGCACACAATGCGCCTATATTCTCTTCGATGGCAACAATATCCATGAAGGGGTGAGAGAAGAGATACGAGAAGCAATGAGTGATCTCGTTGATGAGTCCGAGATTATGACAACCGACACCCATGTTGTTAATACCGTGAGCGGGAAGAATCCAATCGGCCTCGCAGTTCCGGCATCTGAGATCATCCCCCATATCAGATCTGCGGTCCTTGAAGCGCTTGCCGATCAAAAACCCGCGAAGGCAGCATCTGTGACAAGCTGGTGTGAAGGGCTCATTATCTTCGGTTCTCACAGGATCGCCCAGTTTGCAAGCACTGTTAATGCGATGCTGGTCTTCATTCCTCCCCTGAGCCTTGGAATGCTGATCCTCGCGTTTATCCTCTCGATCCTGACCTTCTCGGTGATCGGATTGTACTGGTAGCATAAAAACCGGGCAGAACGAGGTGGGAGGCTGGTGACACTTGGAGTGGGGGTCATTCCGAAGACCTTTTTAATGAGGCAGGCATATTGTTATAAGCATTTCAGGGCGGTTGTATCAGGGATGGTTTCTCTCCCCGCAGGTGCCAGACAATGCAGTAAATAGCGCCTCAGTGGCTTAGCCCGGCATAGCGGCTGATTTGTAATCAGCAGGTCCCGTGTTCAAATCACGGCTGAGGCTTCTTATTTTTCGTTTTTATATGCATAGGAGAGTCATTTCGTTTTTTCAAGGATGGAATAGACTGTCTCTCCCGGAGCGGCTTTTTTCATCTCCCTATTGCCCCCTCCATGAAAGTAAGCATTGGATGTGAGTGCTCCCTGAGTATCTGTTGAAGCAGGTATCTGGAAAGGCGAAACAGAATAGAGCCCGATATTTAGAAGAGAGGATAAAAAAGCCCATCATTGTGGCATGTGCACGACGAGGAGATCAATTATTCCCAGAGGGGGTACTCCTCGCCGGTAAGTGTATCTGCTACGAGGAGTATTAATTCTTTGCCTTTTTATCCCCTTATAACGGCTCTTCAACGCCCACATCTCCAGGGGAGGCTCAACACACTCTCTATTGAACAATATCATTAATATCATAAAAAACTTTATCACTAAATAATGCCCGTCTCTGGTACATCCACCCATCCCATATCAATCCTCTATGTTGATGATGAGCCCGCCCTCCTTGAAATTGGCAGAATCTTCCTCGAAAAGAGCGAGGGTTTAACTGTTTCAACCTGTGTTAGTGCGGATGAAGCGATAGAGCTCATCCAACACCAGGAATTCGATGCAATCGTCTCGGATTACCAGATGCCGGGAATGAACGGGCTCCAGTTTCTCCAACACCTGAGGAAGACAGGGAATCAGACACCTTTTATCATCTTCACCGGGAAGGGGCGGGAAGATGTGGTGATCGAAGCGCTCAACAGCGGTGCTGATTTCTATCTCCAGAAAGGAGGAGATCCGAAGTCGCAGTTTGCCGAACTCTCAAATACGATCCTGTACGCTGTTGCAAAAAGAAGGAGTGAGATAAAACTCGCCCACTCCTATGAGCTGATGCGCTACATCATAGAACACAACAATGCCGCTGTTGCCGTGCATGATATGGATATGAACTATATCTTCGTAAGCCAGCAATATCTTGAGACCTATGGCGTTACGAGCATGGATGTCATCGGTAGAAACCATTACGACGTATTTCCGGATCTCCCGGAGAAATGGAGGGAGGTACACCGCAAGGTACTTGCCGGGGAGGGAGTATTCAGTGCGGAGGATGATCTCTATCCACGGGAAGATGGAAGACTCGACTGGACATGGTGGGAATGCCGCCCCTGGTTTGAATCCGACAGAACAATAGGCGGGCTCATTGTCTATACGGAGATCATCACCGAGCGAAAACTCAGGGAAGAAGAGATCCTGAGAAAGAACGAGGAGCTTGCAGCAGCCGAAGAGGAGATGCGGTCACATCTTGAGGAGATTATCGCCATACGGGATCAACTCAAAGAGTCAAATGGATACCTAAACAGCCTGATATCATATGCCAATGCCCCGATCATCGTCTGGGATCCAGACTATACCATAACCCGGATCAACCATGCATTTGAGGATCTGACGGGAGTTGTAGCAGAGGATATCGTTGGAGAGAAGCTCCCGATGCTCTTCCCTGAAGAGTCAGGAGATGAATGGATGGCACTGATCGACAGGGCAATGGAGGGTGAGCGGCTTGACGCTGTAGAGATGCCGATCATCCATCAGTCAGGAACTGTCAGAAATGTCATCTGGAACTCTGCCGCCATCATGGATAATGATGGAATAACGCTTCGATCGGTCATTGCCCAGGGTCAGGATATCACCGAACGAAAAGTGGCAGAAGAGCGTCTGAGAAAATACCAGCGGCGTGAATCTGATATCATCAACTTCCTTCCTGATGCCACCTTTGCGATCGATTCAAATGGAGTTGTGATCGCATGGAACAGGGCCATTGAAGAGATGACCGGGGTGCCGGCAGAGGAGATGATCGGCAAGGGCAATTACGAGTACGCACTTCCCTTCTACCTGGAACGCCGCCCTCTCCTCATCGATCTCGCTTTACGGGATGATCCGGATATCGAATCCAGATACCCCTATGTCAGACGGCGTGGCGATACGGTCTTCTCAGAGATCACATTGCCTCACCTTCGTGGCGGAGAGGGGGCAGCACTCTGGTTTACGGCATCACGTCTGTATGATGAGGAGGGAAATGTCGCAGGTGCTATCGAGTCGATCCGCGATATCACTGATCGGAAGCAACTTGAAGATAAAAACCGTGCAATTGCCGGGATGCTCGATATTGCCCCAAACTCAATTACCATCCATGATTATGATGGACAGTTCCTCTATGCCAATCAGAAGACCTTTGAAATTCATGGATATTCAGAAGAGGAGTTCTTCTCAAAAAAACTTACAGAGATTGATGTTCCTTCAAGTGCTGCACATATCGAAGAACGGATGCAGCAGATCGCCCGGGATGGGGAAGCATCCTTTGAAGTTGAACATTGGAGAAAAGATGGATCAATTATTCCACTTGAGATCTTTGTCAAACAGGTGGAGTGGGAAGGTCAACCCGCGATACTGAACATCGCAACCGACATCAGTGAACGAAGAACATCAGAGGCCGCACTTCGCGAGAGTGAGAGCCGCTTCCGTGAACTTGCAGAGCTCCTTCCGCAGGCAGTCTATGAGACGGATGTCACAGGCAACCTCACCTATGGAAACAGAAAGGCATTTGAAATGTTTGGGTATTCCCAGAAAGATGTCGATATGGGGTTGAATGCCCTCTCAAAAATCAGCCCTGAATACCGGGAAAAGGCGAGGGAAAACCTCATAAAAGTAGTGAGAGGGAACGAATTAGATGAACCGACACGTGAGTACCTGGCGATCAGAAAGGATGGATCAACCTTCCCGATTAACATCTACTCTTCACTCATTCTCCATGATGGGGTACTAGTCGGGGTGCGGGGTATCATCATCGATATAACCGATAAAAAAGAAGCAGAGGAGAAGGTCAAAAGTGAGCAGGCATTTATCAAAACCCTCCTTGAAACATCACCTGCATTCTTTGTGGCCATTAGCAAAGATGGAAGGATTCTCAAGATGAATTCCGCACTCCTTAATGCACTTGAATACAGGGAAGAGGATCTGATCGGAGAGGATTACCTCACTGCAATTGTTCCGGAAGAAGAGCATGGGCATCTCGCGGACATTTTTTCCCAGATTATGAATAATGAAGAGGCGACGACCAACCAGAACCACATACTCAGCAGAACCGGCAAAAAAATCCTCGTCGAATGGCATGGAAGGCGGGCATCTTCCGGGGAGATGGCAGCGGGCTTTATTGTCGGAGTCGGGATTGACATCACCGGGAGAATACAGGCTGAAGACTCTCTCAGGGAAGCAAACCGAAAATTAACCCTTCTCTCAAGCATCACCCGCCATGATATACTGAATAAGATTATGACGATCAAAGGGTACCTGGACATTGCCGGGGGGAGAGAATCAGACGAAGAACTTGCAGAATACCTTGAGCAGCTGAAAAATGCCGCAGACGCGATAGAGAGGCAGATTGAGTTTACCCGCCAGTATGACCAGATCGCCGTTCATGACCCAAAGTGGACCTCATTATCCGACCTTTTGAATGTGATCGACGACTCCGGTTTACCAATCACCTGTGATTGTGATCCTGTACTGATCTATGCTGAACCGATGATCGAGAAGGTCTTTATGAACCTGTATGATAATGCCATCAGGCATGCAGAAGGGGCAACTGGCATCACTATTCGATGCCGGGAGACAGATGCCGGCCTGCTCATCACCTGGGAGGATGATGGGGCAGGCGTCCCATATAATCAGAAAGAGAAGATCTTTGAGAGCGGGTTTGGAAGACATACCGGTTTTGGCCTCTTCCTTGTCCGGGAGATCCTTGACATTACCAAAATAACGATTTTGGAGACCGGGGTGCCCGGAGAAGGGGCGAGATTTGAGATCCTGATTCCAAAAGATGGGTATTGTACGAATCCTTCAATGGAAGTGAGATATTCAGACTGAGGAAGGGACCGTCCCTTTTGTGGAAAAATGCTGTCATGAGAGCAGACCCCCCAGAGTCTGATCTCATGCTCACAGCCCCTCCGCTGGCAGTTTTGGCAGTGCATTTCTGTAATGCCAGAAGATGAGTGCCAGTACCACGTACAAAGCAGGAGCAAACCAGCCAAATTCTCCAAGCATCATCTCACCGGCATCAGTCATCTGTGTGAGCGCCGGGTAGAACTGCTGGATGAAATAGTTCCAGAAACCATGGAAAAGGACTGCAACCCAGACACTCCCCGACATAAGGCGGAGCCAGGCAAGGATGAGTCCGGCACCCATCACCGAGGGGATGAAGACGGCGAGAGAGAAGGCGAGTGAGCCTACACCGTGGTAGGATCCAAATAGAATCAGGGGGAAGTGCCAGATCGTCCATATGCCGCCGGAGATCAGTGCAAGGGGTGTGAAGCTCTGGAACCAGGCAAGTTCCGGAACCAGAAATCCCCGCCACCCAAACTCCTCACCGGCTGCTGCGAAGAGGTTGAATCCAACTGCCAGGATGAGTGCGGGGATGAAGCTGATTGAGAGGAGAATCGCTGCTCCGTCATGGCTGAAGGGGGCGATAGTTGAGATCCAGGCCGAACCAAACATCAGGAGCCCGGCTCCAACAGGAATGAGCAGAGCAACAAGGAGCCAGATCGGTTTTTTGACCGCCAGCCCAAATCCCTTCAGGTTCCGCTGAAAGTACAGCCGTGTGAGTATGGCAGCAAGCGTCGGGCACCACATCACACATACCGTATAAAGAAGGAGGCGGTTTGCATTGTCTGCCAGTGCAGGTGTCCCTGAGATCAGGTACCAGAAGAGTGAAGAGAAGATGAAGGTGAGGATGACGAATGTCGAGACTGTGATCTTTGGATTTGAGGGGATTCTGTATCCTTTTTTGATACCGGAGGAAGCTGTTGATTCCATATACTAATCTTTTTCAGGGAGATTAATATTGTGATTCCGAATTTTTCAGGCTTCTCCATCCAGGTTATGGAAGAGAGAGTCCATCCATAGATACGGATCAAATATACTGATCAATGCTCTACACGATTCCTGTATTTTCAGAGGAAACGCATAACTATTGCCTGGAAAACAAATTGATGAAGGAAAAAAGAAAAGTCAACTTTACTATAGGGATTTTGAATATGAGGTTGATCCATAGAAAGATATATACACGATTCAACGTGATAGCTATACGTACATGCCAACTACACACATTGTTTTTGTGGGAAATCAGAAGGATCGCCTGATCGAGTCGATCAGTGCCCTTCGTGAGATTCCTTTCTCAAAACTCTTTCTTATTGTCGGGGAAGATAAAAATAAAGCCAGTGAACAGAATATCAAAAAGATTGCAAAACAGATTCAGACTGAGCTGAAGATGCTCTGGGATATTGACATCCGGGCAGTTGATAAGCAATCTGTTCTGAAGGCAGCAAACCAGCTCTTCACAATGATCACTGAAGAGAAGATGAATGGGAATGATGTCTTCCTGAATACATCCGGTTCAACCCATACCCTCTCGGTTGGCGCATATATTGCCGCCTGCATGACCAGATCGAAGATGATTACAGCCATCCCAAAATATGATGACATCGGAGAGGAGATCGGAATTGATGAGGTCATTGAGATCCCGGTCATCCCGGTGGACTATCCAGGGGAGGAACAGCGGCACATCATCACCCTGATCGAAGAGGGAGTCGAATCCTTAGACAGCCTTATCTTCATGATCACCCCCGATATCGAGAAGGACAGCAAAGAGTTCAAAAGCGAGCGGAGCCGGCTCTCCCATCATCTCTCAAAGCTTGAAGAGGCCGGGTTTATTAAAAAGGCAAAGAAAGGACGCAATATCTCAATACGACTCACCGAGCTTGGAAGAATGCTCGCGGATATGGTAAATTCAAACCTTATATAATCTTTTTTTCTACTATACCTCTCTGCCGTTCCTGGAGGGATGAAAATTGTTTTTCATCCCTGTATCTGAAAACAGAGCAATGCTTATCACTCCTACGTCATATGAATGCACATGAACTATCGATGGTTCTTTCCATTTCTCCTTATGATCTGCATCATCGCAGCCCCGGCGGTTGCTGCAGCAGATGAACGTTCTGTGCAGCCAACCGGGCCCGTTGATCCCGAAGAGGTCGAGGCCTTTCTTGATCTGATCATGCCAGCAAACCTCGCACGCTGCAATGTGCCAGGGGCAACGGTCGCTGTTGTGAAAGACGGAGAACTCGTTATTACCAAGGGGTATGGTTACAGCGATATCGAAAAGCGGGCACCTGTCGATCCGGATCAGACCCTCTTTCGGATCGGATCGATCACCAAACTCTTCACCTGGACTGCGGTGATGCAGCTTCAGTCTGAAGGGAGAATCGATCTCGATACTGACGTGAACCAGTACCTGAAAGACTTCCAGATACCAGACACCTATCCGGGTGAGCCGATCACGATGCGCCACCTGATGACCCATACAGCGGGGTTTGAAGAGTATATCTGGTTTATGGCAGTGGATGATGTTGATAACCTGATCTCTTTCAGGGATTATTGTGCCGGTTATATGCCTGCACGGGTGAATCCCCCTGGGAAGGTCTCATCTTATTCAAATTATGGCACCACCCTTGCAGCAGTTGTTGTTGAAGATGTCAGTGGCATTCCGTTTGAAGTGTATATCAAGGACAATATCCTCTCGCCACTCCGGATGGACAGCACCAGTATCCGGGAGGATCTCCCACCTGAAAAGGCAGAACGACTCTCGAAGGGATATGTATTCAGTCAGAAGAATCAGGCCATCCAGGATGATATTTATAATATCGGACCTGCCGGAACAATCAGCTCCACAGCACCGGATATGGCGACATTTCTTGCCATGCATATGAAAGGTGGAAGCCTGAATGATGTCACAATCCTTCCCCGTGAAACCGCTGATCTGATGCATGCAGAGTCATTCACAAATGATCCTCGTGGTTCCGGCATGTGCCTTGGTTTCTATGAGATGCACGTCAATAACAGGCGGCTGATCGGCCATGGCGGAGATACGAACACGTTTCATTCTCTGCTGATCTTTATACCAACAGAACAGGCAGGTTTCTTCGTCTCCTATAATAGCGTCGGCGGAGGGGCAGCGAGAAATGAACTGCTCCGGGCGTTTATGGATCACTATTACCCGACAGAAGAGATAGCAATCCCGGATCCAGATCCCTCGAATACTGGTTATCTTGAGAAATATGCTGGCACCTATGAGACCAACCGGCGCAATATGGCACATTTTGAGAAATATATCGCTAAACGATCGCCAGTTGTGATCTCTGTTTCAAATGATGGAACACTCCTCCTTGAGCACCCCGGCGATGCCCAGGAATATTATATGATTGAAGAGGATATCTTTGCACTCCCTGATGGCGACCCCCAATGCACCGGAAATCTTATCTTTCATCTCGGTTCTGCCGGGAAGCCGGAGTTTTTCGTCCTTCAAAATGTACCTGTTCTCACGTTTGAGAGGCTTGCCTGGTATGACACCCCGTCCTTTCTGGAGAATGTAAAAAATGTTGCCGGGATTATCCTTGCAACGGTACTCCTCTGGCCGCTTCTCGCGGCATTCAGGCGGGTACATGGGATGCCGGAAGAGGCAAGGCCACGCCCTGCCCGGATTGCACGATGGATTGCCGGCGCATCTGCACTCTCGCTCCTTGGATTCGTCCTGGTACTGCTGCCCACAATCATAGATAATGAGACGCTCGTCTCGTCATACCTGGTCAGCCCATATCCACCGGTTGAGTTTACACTTGCCCTTTCTGTGCCGGTACTTTCACTTCTCCTGACTCTTCTGACAGTTGGCTTTGCTGCCATTGCCTGGAGAGAAGGGTACTGGAACCGTCTGCACAGAATCCATTACACGGTTGTTGCCGTTGCCGCAGTTGCGATGCTCTGGTGGATAATCTCCTGGAATCTCTGGGTATTTTCCCTCTGAGAATCACTTCTCTTTTTATTTGGTTGAGAAGAGAAGACCTGCCCCTACCTCTTTACAACATGCACCGCTGATGCCTTGAAAGATGCACAGATCTCAGATCCCACCCCGATCCCAAGCTCCTCGGTTGCCTTCCAGGTAATAACGGCGATGAGCTGTACCCCACAGTCAAGGATGAGGCGGTTTAAGGGCCCCATCGGTATGATCTCAACAACCTTTCCGGGCAGGACGTTCCTGACACTTGTCGCATGTTCGCCTGTACAACTGAGGGCGATATCCTCAGGCCTGAGGAAGAGATGTACATGGGTTCTCCCTGTGAGCGGGGAGATCGCATACAGAAGCGTGCCATCTGCCTCGATAGTAGCCAGGCCGCCGTCTTTTTCAGTGATGGTACCTTCGATAATATTCTCAATTCCGACAAAACGGGCAACATAGCGGTCATGAGGAGCTGAAAAGATCTCGCGGGGGGTGCCGATCTGAGAGAACGTCCCGTTCATCATCACTCCTATCCGGTGTGCCAGTCTCTGCCCCTGAACCATATCATGGGTTGACATGAGAATGGTGATCCCAAAATCCTGGTTGATCTTCTTGATCAGATCCTCGATCATCTCTACCGAGACCGGATCGAGATTTGCTGTGGGTTCATCAAGGAGAAGAAGATCGGGATTTGTGACCAGTACCCGGGCAAGAGCCACCCGTTGCATCTCCCCACCTGAGAGCGTCTTTGCCTTCCTCTCCTCAAAACCGGTGAGCCCGACAATTTCAAGCGCTTCTGTAATTTTTTTCCTGACTTCTGCCTCAGGCATTCCCCTGAACCTGAGGCCGATGGCAACATTCTCGTACACGGTTGTGTTGAAGGTCGCGGATTTCTGGAAGACCATACCCATCCTGCGACGAACCTCAATCGATCCCTCGGAGGTAATATCTCTCCCACTGAAGATGACCGACCCGGAAGTCGGTGTATCCAGGAAATCGATGATCCTGAGCAGTGTCGATTTTCCGGCACCCGAAGGCCCGATGATCGTAAAGATCTCGCCCGTCTGTATCTCCGCAGAGACTCCCCTGAGCACGTCTGTGTCCCCGAATTTTTTTGTAATATCACGCAGTTTAAGCATCAGGATCACCGGTTCTGAACATAAGCTAACATGAGGTTGATCACAAGGGCTATTCCGAGGAGGATAATTCCAAGCGCAATCGACATCGCGATGTTCCCCATTGAGGTCTCAAGCGAGATCGCGGTCGTCAGCACACGGGTATGGCCCCGGATATTCCCACCGATCATGATCGCCGCTCCCACCTCAGAAATGGCACGGCCAAATCCGAGCACCACCGCTGCCATGATCGCATACCGTGCCTCGCGGACGACACTGTTCATGAACTGGAGCCGGGTTGCACCAAGTGACCGGAGGGTATCCAGGATCGTCGAATCGACACCTTTCAGGGCGGAGATCGTCAGGCCAACCAGGATCGGGAGGATCAGGATCGCCTGTGCGATCACCATCCCTTCAGGAGTGAAGAGGAGCCGCATAAACCCAAACGGCCCTGCTCGCGAGATCATGAGGAAAACAAAGAGCCCGACAAGTACCGTCGGAAGAGCGTAGAGCGTCTGGATCAGGTTAATGAGTGCCTTCTTCCCCCGGAATTCAGAAAAAGTAATGACTGATCCGATCGGAATCGCAAGCAGGGTGGCAAAGAACGTCGCGGTGAGCGAGATCCCGATGCTCCGGATAGCGGTCTCGATCACTTCCGGATCCAGGCTTAGGATCAACTCGATTGCGGTGGTGAAACCTGCAACAATCTCATTCATAGCATACTCTCATGGACGGTTTTATCGAAGATGACAAAAAAAAAGTTGGTTTTCGATCAGACAACAGGAGCCGAAACTTCTGCCTCGGGAACTCCCATCAGATCCCATTTGCCGGAAGCCGGGAAGAAGAGAGGTTCACCATACTCTGCAATACCGAAGATTTTTATCTCCTGCTGCACATCATCAGAGATTAAGTAGTTGATCCAGGCTTTCCCGAGTTCTGTGTCGATGCCTGCATGCTTCTCCGGATTGATCAGCATCGTTGAGTAGATATTCAGGAGGATATCACCGGAATCAACAACCGGCACAAGCTGAAGATCTCCTTTGTATGCAAGGAATGTTCCAAGATCCGAGAGGGTGTATGCTTCTTTCTCATTTGCCATCACAAGGGTTGCACCCATACCGGTTCCTGCTTCAACATACCAGTCACCTGAGTTCTGGACATCGGTTGCATAATCATAGCCTGCTGACTTCCAGATAGCTTTCTCTTTTGCATGTGTTCCGGAAGAATCACCACGCGAGACAAAGACAACACCCGGAGTTCCGGCTTTGCCCTCGGTCATAAGGGTCTGGAATGCTTCCTCAGGCTCGGTTCCTCTGATGCCTGCCGGATCAGACTCGGGACCGACGATCACAAAGTAGTTGTATGCAATCACACGCCGCTCAACTCCATCGCCATCAGCCATGAAGGTATCTTCTCTGGCACGGTCATGAACCATCATCACATCAACATCGCCCCGCTGGCCGTACTCGAGAGCCTTCCCGGTACCGGCAGAGACGATCAGGAGTTTGGCATTATACTGTTCCTCAAACGCGGGCGTCAGGTGATCAAGCAATCCTGTATCATACAGGCTGGTTGTTGTTGCGATCCGAAGCTCTTCGGGAGCTGGAGCGGGTGTTGCATCCAGTACGGCAGGTGCATCATCACTGACACATCCTGCAACAAGCAGCCCTGCAATCAGAAGGGCGGCCACGAGAAGAATTCTGTTCCATTCCATAGTAAACAGGGTTTATTACTATCTTTTACTATTTAACGGTTATTTTTTAGATCAAGGTCAACCTTATTTAATTAACTCAATAAACCATCACATTCCACATTCATGCTTTTATAATCGATCCAACCCGCTCCCCATTCAGGAGGCGTGTCAGTGTGCCGGGAACATGCCCATTGATGATATGAATCTGTCTGACACATTTTGCATCCTGCATCATCTCAACCACCCTATCCTCAAGCACAAGATCCTCCATCCCCAGATCCATGAGTTCTGCGGCAGTAATCTCTTCGATCAATTCGGCATCAGGATTATCAAATGGATTCTCTGTAAAGAGACCGTCAACATTCTTGACAAGAATACAGGATTTCGCCCCGAGCACCTCGGCCATAAGAAAGGCACCCGTATCTGTCCGGTGAGCCGGGATCATGCCGACTTCGGAAGGTGATTCATACAATCCATAGGGCGGGGTGCCGTGAGTTACCGGAAGAATCCCCATTCTGAGGAGCATCGGAAGATCAAGAAGATCAGTTGAGTGAATGCGGGTTCCGCCATACCCGGAGAGGAGAACAGACACCATCAGCGCATTCTGCTCACTCACCTTGCCGGAGAGTTCCGCAAGCACACCTGTTGGCATGCCGAGATCCAGACCGATATCCATGATATGCCGGACGCGAACACCCCCGCCGGTCACAACCATCATCTGGTTTTTCCGTGAGAGAGCCCCGATCTCTTCTGCAAGCGGCTTTAAGACAGGTGCTCCGTAATCGACGATCCCATGCCCTCCGATCTTAACAACATGCAGATCCGGAGCAATCCGAAGCTGCGTTAACCCGTCATATCGTTTCAGTAGGCCACGACGTCCAAGCGTCTCGCCTTTAAGTTTTGATTCAATCTCCCTTCTTCTGTGCATAATAATCAAACCATTATATAAATCCACGTTATTCTTACTCTACATCATTTATCTGGAGCCAGACTGTATTTTCCAGACTGCTGTGATAGGCAACCCGATATCGTAATGATGTTACCCAACCACGAGATCCTGATAGTGCCCATCTGTTCCGGTGACGTACAGGACTGCCTTTCCATTCACGAGAGCCGGCTTTGGGAACTTCCGGATCTCCACATGGCCCTCAATCACCAGCTCGCGATCCCGGGTCATGACCTGATCAATCCCTGAGCAAAGGAGCTCGTCAACACTCCGGCTTCCGGTCATCATCCGGGAACGTCCCCGCATTACAAACCTGCCATCCTCCCCTGAAGCCGCTAAGCCAACCCCGGCAAGTGCACCGATAATACCGCCATTTGTCCCGCCCAGCCCTTCAAGGGTGATACCATGCTGCTTTGCATGATGGTATGCTTCACCCTGTGTCAGAACAGTATTCTTCGCACTTTTTCCAAACGATATAATTGGCTGAGTGACGGCTTCTGCTGCTGCAATGCAGATCCCCGGATCACTGCCTGGAATAAAGTCGGAGAGCATCATCTCGCGGGCACTCTGGTAGATCTTTTGCATAGAACCTTTGCCATTGCCCTCGATATGAAGAACTGCGGAACTGTTATGGGATGTATACGGAATCTCATCATGGACAAAAAGCTGGTGCCGTGTAACACCGAGGATCGTATACTCAGAAGACAATTCATCTGCGATAAAACGGGCAAGCCTTCCGGTTCCCCGTGATTCCGGAGTATCTGTATCATCAATACCAAGATAAATGGTCACAAATCCTGCTCCTCTTTCATTTGTTCCAGCATATTCATTCGCTGACAAATATGAATAATGTATTGTTGATTAAATACATTTAATGAGTTTAATAAACACAATGAATCCATTTCTCATGAAGCTGAGATCTCAACCCACCTGAAAAAAGGGTATTTTGTGCAAATATATTTATACAATGCACGTATATCAACTGATATACCAACTGAAATGAGGTGAAGGGTATGAAGATCTATGTACGAGAACGACAGAAGGTAGGCACAGGTGTAAAACAACCCAGATTCAGGGTTGTTGCAGTCACCACAGGTGCAGACGACAAGACACAACTGAAGGTTGAAGGAACACACTTCCGTAAAACCGAACTTGAACAGATTGCAACCGATACCGGTGCTGAGATCGTGTATCTTCAGGATATGCCTGAAGACCAGCACGGCAGGAAGAAATCAAAGTAAGACAGCACATAGGCACAGGCTGGCATCTGAACTGAACCGCTCTTACGAAGAGAGCAGAAAAGTGAGAGCTATTCAATGAACACATACGAACACCACGAAATGCTTGATGCGGCCATCCGGCTCATCCTGGAAGAAGGCCGCATCACCATCAGTGTTACCGGGGAGGAGGTTTCCATATCACTCCCCAGAACTCGTCGGCTTGCAGAACACCTTGGTATACCCCACTATTATGTCCTGCCACAATTTGCCGCGATGGAAAAGGACGGGCTTATCAGGAGAGCTGAAAGAGTCGGGATATCCACCACCAGGAAAGGAACCAAAGTGATAGTTTCCATACTTCTGGAGCAGTATCCGGAAGAATTTTCCGGGAAATTTCCCAAAAAAATCATCGATCTCCTGAGAGAACCCTGATTAGTTTGTCAGCTGAGTATTCCGACCTCATCCATGTTCTTTATCAATGAACACTTCCTATTCAACTTACCAGAAGGGTGAGGCGGGATGGAGGAAGAACAATTGCCTGAGGAAGTACCCGGTCCCTGCATCCGGTTCTCAGTCCGCGAACTGGCAGGATCGGTCGGTGATTTTGGCACAATTTTCCCCATAATCCTCGGTGCGGGGATTGCCGCCGGAGTCAATGTCAGTTACGCATTCCTCGGTGTCGGGCTCTGGTTCATCATCACGGGACTCTATTACAAGCTCCCGGTACCTATCGAACCGATGAAGGCGATCGGTGCCATTGCCATCGCTGAAGGATTGACAGCAGGCGAGATAGCCACTTCCGGGATAATAATCGGACTTTTTCTGTTGATCCTTGGCTATCTGAAGGGAATGGAGCGAATCCAGAAGTTGATTCCAATGAGTGTGATCCGGGGGATCCAGGTGGGTCTTGCACTGATCCTTCTCAGGACATCGTTTGGCTATATTATACCGGATCCGTTCTTTGCGGGAGTTGCCATTCTGATCATCGGAGGATTCTTCATCGCCTCATATGCGAGGAATATCCCCGACATCTCCTCGCTTATCGTGATCGGAATCGGGCTTCTGGCAGGCATATATATGACCGGCCTGCCGCCGTTCCGGCTGATCCCATTTCCCGAACTGATCGTACCTGCATCAGGAGACTGGCTTTTTTCAACAATTCATCTGGTGATTCCGCAGATTCCACTCACCCTCGGCAACGCCATCCTTGCCACCTCACTCCTCACCCTTGACCTCTTCAGGCATGAGATCAAACCCGACCGGCTGGCAAAGACGATCGGGATCATGAACCTGACCACTGCCCCCTTCGGCGGCTTCCCCATGTGTCACGGGGCCGGGGGACTCGCGGCCATGTATCGGTTCGGTGCACGAACCGGTGGAGCAAACATCATTGCAGGTCTTATCATCATCGGTTTTGCAGTCGCCTTTGCACCACCTGAAGTGCTGACCCTGATCCCCTATGGTATCTTCGGTGGCCTTCTCATCTTCGTTGCCCTTGAACTTGGAAAACATGGCATGAAGACCGACTCCTATCCGGTCACAATCACAATGGGGATCATCGCTCTCATCGGCGGCATCACTCCTGCATTTGCGATCGGGATGATTCTGGCATACATTCTGAAGAAGCAGAATGACAAGGCGGATCAACCGGAAGGATGAGTCTTATATACCATCCTGCTCTACTACTGCCATTGGGTGATGATATCAATGGGTCAGGATAAGGAGACGATTCGGAATATACTCAGGCATAGAAAGGAGATGCAGACACCGGATGAGCGGTTTGAGAAGAGTAAGCGGATCTGTGCTCACCTGATGAAGATGATCCAGCCAAATGAGACAGTGATGGTCTACACCTCAAAGGAGATGGAAGTGAACACAGTTCCGCTCATCACGATGCTCCTTGCATACAAGAATCCGGTTGTCGTCCCGATCATCCAAAAGGAAGATTACAGCCTTCGTTTATCATATATTGAGGATATGAGCGTTTTAATCCCAAGCACCTTCGGAGTACCTGAACCGATTGGGAATGAGATCCCAGCAGACGGTGCTGATATCGATACAATCATCCTCCCGATGCTCGGGTTTGACCGCCGGGGCGGGCGTATCGGCTATGGTGCAGGCTACTATGACCGCTTCCTTGAGAAGTACCCATCTATGAGAAAGATCGGTATCGCCTTTGCGTGCCAGGAGATGGAAGCACTCCCACTTGATCCGCACGATATTCCAATGGATGCAATCATCACCGAAGACGGAGTCATCTTCAAGAGAGAGTGATTTTGGATGGAACGAAATGGTATCACCATAATCGATACCTTTGCCGAGGCGTTTCCTGTCTGGATTTCACGCGTTATCATCACGGCAGACACCCGTGAGCTGGCATATGCAGCAGCTGCAGAAGCAACCGGCTTTGCCACCTCAAAGATCTACTGCCCCTGCGAGGCAGGCATTGAGGGTGCATGGGACGATACCCCTGACGGAAGGCCGGGTGTCTCGATCCTGATCTCAGCCGAGAAGAAACAGATGCGATCAAATGTATCGGATCGAATATCCCAGTGCATTCTTCCTGCGCCAACAGCATCCGCCTATGACGGGCTCCCCGATGCAACAGATCGATTCTATACCCGGATGCATTACTTTGGAGACGGTTATGAAGAGCGATGCACCATCGGCACCAGACAGTGCTGGCGGATTCCTGTCATGGAAGGGGAATATATCGGAGAGGAACGGTATGGGACCGTGAAAGGGATTGCAGGAGGAAACTTCCTCGTGATGGGAGATAACCGCCAGAGTACGCTTGCTGCTGCACAGGCGGGAGTAAAAGCAATAGAGCCGATACAAGATGTGATCATGAGTTTTGCCGGGGGGATTGTCGGGAGCGGATCAAAAGTCGGATGCAAAAATTACCGTTTCCCCATGCCTGCCAGCACAAATCATCTCCTCTGCCCGACATTGAAAGGGAAGGCGGAAGGGTCTCAGGTGCCCGATGGCGTGAATGTAATCTATGAAGTGGTGATCAACGGGATCGGAGATGATGCGATCCGGATGGCAATGAGAGCCGGGATAGAAGCGGCAACTGCACATGGTGGCATCCTGGCTATCGGTGCATCAAACTTTGATGGCAGACTGGGGCCCCACAGGTTCCGGCTGCATGATCTTTTTGAAGAGAAAGGAAGTGGACAATGATTGACACACGAACAATCCCTGTCACTTATCGGACGCTCGTCTTTCTGGCGCTCCTCATCGTGATCGTTATCGGAATCCAGATTACTTCATATATCATCAATATCCTCCTCCTCTCGCTCGTCCTCACGATGCTGATCTACCCCTGTGTCCGGTGGTTGAAGGAGAAAGGGCTTCCCGATATTGCCGCAGTTTCTATCATCACAGGTGGAGCAATCCTGATTATCATCGCATTGATTCTTCTTATTCTCGCCTCGATCGGCCAGCTTATAGCTGATCTCCCGTTCTTCCAGGCAGAGTTGCAGGAACGTCTCGCTGATATCTTCATGCTCATTGACAGACTTGGGATCGAACGGACATCAGTCACCCATCCGACAATAGATCTCCAGTCAACTGCTGTGATCATCTCTCAGTCGATGCTCGGTCTTGGGGAGGCATTATTGTATATCTTCTTCATTGCAATCACCACCTTCTTCGCCCTCCTCGAAGCACCAAAGATTCCAGAGCGGATCCGGAAAATATACGGAGATGTTGAGAAAAAATCCCTCACCCAGTTCGCCCGGATGAGCAGGTTCATGGTGGATTTTGTCGTCGTCAGGACCGAGACGAATATCGTCCATGGATTCCTCTTTGGAGGCATCCTGTATGTGATGGGGGTACACTCCGCCATCCTCTGGGGAATCCTGACAGTTATACTCGGCTACATCCCCTATATCGGGCTGATCATCGCCGCGATACCCGCGATCTTCTTTGCCTGGCTCCAGTTTGGGATCTGGGGTGCGGTTGCGGTGATCGTGGTCGTCATCATCCTGAATGTCGTCGTTGAGAATCCCGTGTATGCACATCTCGCATCAAAACGGTTTGAGATGCCCGCACTCGTTGTTATCCTCTCGCTCATCTTCTGGAGCTGGACACTGGGTGTCGTCGGGCTGGTCTTTGCCGTCCCATTCACCCTGCTTATTCTGATCATACTCCAGTCGAGTGAGGAGACGCGATGGATCAATACGCTGGTTGGAGTGGATACGATATTCAGGGAGATTGCAGAGGGGCAGTCCGGGGAGAGTGCAGATCCCAAAGAACAGCAAGAATAAGGAGAGCTGAATATATCTCCCCTCTCTCTTATGAAAACACCTATGAGGCTATGCCTCATGCTTAACCAATGAAAAACAACATCCTTTTCTCCACCCTATGCTTGAATGGGCAGAGCAGGTTGTCTTCTTTTTGGAGTTCGACTCCGTCATGAAAACTAACCATTGAATTGCCATCGAAGGCTGAACTGCGACCTTGATCGCGTATGGTAAATGGACCTTCAAGGAAATTCATCTGCCCTTTCATAGGTGGAGTGTCATATGATGACAAACGACTATACAGTCGCAGCTGGCCTTGATGTCCATAAGAAGTTCATCCAGGCCACCATACTCTGGAAGAACGGCACCAAGATCCAGCAACAGTTCGACCGAACTGTACAAGGGATACTTGCACTACGCGATTGGATTCTCGAATATAAATGCGATGTGGTTGCATGTGAGTCCACATCAGATTACTGGGTCAAGATCTATGACGAGGTAAGTGAACATGTTCCAATGGTTGTTGGAAATGCTCATGATATCAAGGTTCTTGCGCATAAGAAGACCGATAAAATTGATTCAGAGATGATCGCGCTCCTTGCATTGAACAAAATGATTCAACCATCTCGTGTTATGCCAAGGTATCATCGCAATTTCCGAAAGATTGTCAGGTTGAGACACTTCCTGGTTCGGAAGAGGACGGACATTAAAAATCGGATCCACAGTATTTTGGATGGTGAGCTCTTTCATCTCTCCCGTATCCTGACCGATATCTTCGGAGTATCTGGTCAGCGTATTATGCAGGGGATCCTCGCAGGTGCATCTGCTGATGACATCCTTGCCATGATACATTCCCGTATCCGTGCAAAGAACGAAGAGAAGCTTCGTGAGGTACTCAGTCACGATCTCTCGCCAAGTGCTCTGATGCAACTGGGTCACTGTCTTCAGACCATCAAAGTGCTTGATGAACAGATTGCAGCGCTGACCAAAGCGGCCAGAAGCTATGTGATGAAGAAACATCCCCGAGAATTTCAGATACTGTGCTCTGTGCCGGGTATTGGTGATATCGGGGCTATCACGCTCATTGCTGAGATTGGGGATTTCAAGGACTTTTCATCCGGGGAGAAACTTGCCAGCTGGCTCGGTCTTGTTCCGAAGGTGTACCAATCTGCCAATCATATCATGAAACGCTCAATCACAAAACGAGGTTCGAGGTTGGCTCGATGGATCATGACTCAGATCGCTCATGCTGCAACACGAAGCCGGGAGAACGTGCTGAGGGACTGGTACGAGACAAAGAAACCTATTATCGGAGCAGGAAAGGCGATCATCGGTCTTTCGAGGAAGATGATCACGATCATCTGGCATCTTATTGTGAACGATGAGGTGTATGTTGATACATATTCCAAAGAGGAGGAGACGGAGCCTAAAAAGGTTCATACAATCCATATTCCCGCCTCACCGGAATATACGCTTGAGCAGATAGTGGCTCTCATCTCTGATGCAATAACCACACTCCGTAAACGGGACCCTGATCCAACCTGATACGATCGCTTCCTTGAAACAAGGATTTGATGTATCCAGGACAGCATGCCTGAGTGATAACTCTCCATCGGAATGATAAACGCGTGAAGAATAAGGAGAGATATGTCAATTGAGGGTGGGTCATGGCACTTGTTGGATGCGACAAACCATGGTTTCGCATAGAACGTCAACGATGTCACACCCGCTTGGAGATCAAGAGATAGTACCACTTTGAAGGGGGTTTTTCATGGTAA
>NPID01000485.1_pt1:0-10000 | contig 167148 bp, 163 predicted proteins | sample 8637491 | NCBI WGS metagenome assembly NPID01 (sample SAMN07420843, study PRJNA396082) | bioreactor metagenome | isolation source: sample BA6 brine-fed electro-methanogenic bioreactor BA | place: Japan: Kochi | collected 2016-06-14
TTGATGATCATGGAAACTTCCTTGTTGAGGATGGCATCACGGATATTGGGTGATCCCTGACTGACTTTACGTATAATATCAATGTCCACCTCGTCTTGGACTGCCACTGCAGTACCTCTGGTGGCAACAAGTTTAAAACCAAGTTCTTCTGCTTTTTTCACAATGTCTGAAATTTTGTCCTTGTCTGCATCCCGCACACTTATGAAAAGGGTTCCTTTTTGAGGAAGATCCATACCCTCGGAGAGTTGAGCCTTGTAGTATGATACTCCAAAGTTCTCATCAATTCCCATGCTTTCCCCTGTGGATTTCATCTCCGGTCCCAGTACAGAGTCTGCTTCGGGTAGTTTTATGAAGGGGAAGATGGATTCTTTCACTGCTACATGGTTAATTTTAACTTCATGGTTTAAACCGAAGTCTTTGAGTTTTTTACCCATCATCAGTTCAGCAGCGATCTTAGCCAAAGGCACACCCACAGCTTTACTTACAAAAGGAACGGTTCGGCTGGCCCGGGGATTAGCTTCCAGAATATAAACCTTGGCTTCGCCGTTTTCATCACTTTTAAATGCATACTGGATGTTCATCAGTCCCACCACATTCAGTTCCAGTGCTAGCTTAGTGGTGTAATCCTTAATGGTTTCCAGTATATCCGGGGAAAGACTCTGTGGAGGTATGACGCAGGCTGAGTCTCCTGAGTGGACACCGGCTTCTTCAATGTGTTCCATTATCCCTCCAATGAATACTTCTTCTCCATCAGAGAGGGCGTCCACATCTATTTCAATGGCATCTTCCAGGAATTTATCCACCAGTATAGGGTGTTCCGGTGATATGCGCACTGCTTCCTTCATGTACTCCCGGAGTTCATCATCATCGTAGACGATCTGCATGGCCCGGCCGCCCAGTACATAGGAGGGTCGTACCAGTACCGGGAAACCAATTCTTTCCGCTACCTTACGCGCATCTTCAAACGAATGGGCAATTCCATAATCGGCCTGGGGTATTTTCAGTTTGTTTAAAACTTCAGTGAACCTTTCTCGGTCTTCAACCCGGTCTATGCTTTCGTAGGGTGTTCCCAGTATGCGCACTCCCTCCTGGGCCAGGGGCACAGCCAGGTTAATGGAGGTCTGACCTCCAAACTGCACCACTACTCCGTAGGGGTTTTCTTTGCGGATCACACCTAAAACATCTTCCAGGGTGAGTGGTTCAAAGTAGAGTTTGCTGGATATGTCGTAGTCAGTACTGACAGTCTCCGGGTTATTGTTAATGATAATGGTCTCAATACCAGTGTCTTTAAGAGCCATTGCAGCGTGAACACAGCAGTAGTCAAACTCAATACCCTGTCCAATCCTGATGGGTCCGGCACCTATTATTACAACTTTTTTATTATCAGAAACAGTTACTTCATCTTCTTCTTCATAACAACCATAATAATAAGGGGTTTTGGCTTCAAACTCTGCAGCACAGGTGTCCACCATTTTATAGGAAGGAGTTATTCCCAGTTCTACCCGGGTTTTTCTAATTACCTCTTCATCTAAACCGGTGATCTGGGATATTTTACGGTCTGAAAAACCCATTCTCTTAGTTTTACGCATTACAGATGCCTCAAGAATGGTATCAGCTGTGATTTCTTTCTCCCACTCCACTATATTCAGTATTTTATGGAGGAAGAAGGGATCGATCTGGGTTATGTCCAGTATCTCATTCACGGTCATTCCTGATTTTAATGCGCTGTAAATCTGGAATAAACGTTCGTCAGTGGCTTTCTTAAGTTTCTCTTCATTAAATTCTGTTTCGTCAAAACCGAAGCTTCCCACATCCAGACTGCGGATGGCTTTGTGCAGTGATTCCTCCAGGGTGCGGCCAATAGCCATGACTTCACCGGTGGATTTCATCTGCACTCCTATTTCCCGGCTGATACCCTTGAATTTGTCAAAGGGCCAGCGTGGTATTTTAGTTACAATGTAGTCCAGGCTGGGTTCGAAGGATGCCGGTGTTTCCTTGGTGATATCGTTTTGAATTTCATCCAGGGTCATTCCCACGGCGATCTTGGAGGAAATCTTGGCAATAGGATATCCAGTGGCCTTGGAAGCCAGAGCACTGCTCCTACTCACCCGGGGGTTCACTTCAATAACCTTGTATTCTCCGGTTATAGGATGTACTGCAAACTGTATGTTACAACCGCCCTGTATCTCCAGGGCACGTATGATCTTGATGGAGGCATTCCTCAGGCGCTGGTTGTCCACATCAGATAAGGTCTGTGAAGGAGCCACTACGATACTTTCCCCGGTGTGTATTCCCATGGGGTCCATGTTCTCCATGTTACAGATAATAATACAGGTATCGTTTTTATCCCGCATAACCTCGTATTCAAATTCCTTCCACCCCATCACTGACTGGTCAATGAGTACCTGATTTATATAGCTCATATCCAATCCTCTACTGGCCACTTCTTCCAGTTCCTGACGATTGTGAGCCACTCCACCTCCAGTTCCACCCAGGGTGAAAGCGGGGCGGACAATAACCGGATATCCTATTTCTTCAACAGCTTCCAATGCTTCTTCCAGAGAGGATACGGCCCTTGCTTTGGGGACAGGTTCATTGAGTTTTTTCATGAAATGATCAAAGAGGTCACGGTCTTCCACATTTTTAATGGTCTGGACTGATGATCCGATTACCTTAATCCCTTCCAGGGCACCTATTTCTTCCAGTCCAGTGGCCACATTTAAACCGGTCTGTCCCCCCATGGTGGGTAAGACCGCGTCTGGTTTTTCTTTGGCAATGATCTTGGCCACAATTTCAGGAGTCAATGGTTCAACATATACGGAATCAGCCATATCCACATCGGTTTGAATGGTAGCCGGATTGCTGTTCACCAGCACAGTCTCAATACCCTCTTCTTGAAGGGATTTACAGGCTTGAGAACCCGAATAATCAAATTCAGCGGCTTGACCAATCTGTATAGGGCCTGATCCAATGATTAGTACCTTGTTAATATCTTTGTCCCTCGGCATTTCTAATCCTCTTTCCTAATTTAATCCTCTTTCCTATCTATCACTTTAATTTAAATTCAGTGTATAATATTTAATTAAATTGAGATCAAAAACCTTAAATAAGTGTTATTAGTAATTTTTTAGAGTCTCCACGAAGTTATCAAAGTAGTTGTCCGTGTCGTGGGGTCCAGGTCCGGCTTCCGGGTGGTACTGTACACTGGATATGGGGAGTTCTGGGTGTTCTATTCCTTCCACAGTACCATCGTTGAGGTTTATCTGGGTAATGTTAAGGGGTAGATTGTCACAGAACTGGTTATCAATACTGAAACCATGATTCTGGGAGGTTATGGAAACTTTCCCAGTTTTCAAATCCTTAACTGGTTGATTAATCCCCCGGTGGCCAAATTTCATTTTGTAAATCTTGGCTCCGAAGGCCCGGGCTATTATCTGCTGCCCTAAACAAATACCAAAAATAGGAAGTCTTTCTGAAAGTTTTTGCACAGTTTGTATTGCTTCTTTAACTCTGCTGGGATTTCCCGGCCCGCTTGAAACCAGAATGGCTCCGGGTTCATAATCCAATATTTCGGAGGGTGAAGTATGGTAGGGCAGGAGAACAACACCAATCTCTCTTTTTAAAAGGGCGTTTATACTGTTATTCTTCACTCCGCAGTCCAGTATAACTGCCTTTTGGGAGTACTCCTCGCCTAATATGGTGGGTTCAGTTACGGATACCTGGTTTACCAAGTCAATGTCTTCAATTCCGGGCTGATCCCGGGCCAAAGATAGAAGTTCCCCATCATCTATTTCTTCTGTTGCCAGGGCACCTTTCATAGCCCCATATCTTCTGATTTTCAGGGTAAGGGAACGGGTGTCAATGGCACTGATTCCGGGAATTTTGTATTTCTCTAAAAATCCGGAAAGGCTGTTTTCAGAATGACTGTGTGAGGGGTGTGGATTTTCTTCTCTTACCACATACCCTTCGGCTTTAATCCCGTTGGACTGGAACCACTCCGGGGATATACCGTAATTTCCCTGCAAAGGGTAGGTAGACATTAGGATCTGCCCCTTATAAGAGGGATCAGTGAGGGATTCTACATAACCGGTCATCCCTGTGGCGAAAACCACTTCTCCCGTTTTTATTGTTTGGTAACCGAATCCTTTCCCTTTAAGTATTGTACCGTCCTCTAAAGCTAATTTGGCGTCTTCTTGCATTCAATCACCATGTTATAAATATTTTTTACCCCAATTATTCCTTGGGGATTCCTTTACTTGGTAAAAAATGGATAGTGTTAGATTCATATTTTCAATTTTAATTCATCTCAATTAATATAGCAGTTCTATTATTTATCCTTGTCAATTTTCACCAGATAAGATCTAGTCCTCAATTATATGATTGGTTAATCAAGGATATAACCCTGATTAGTAATTCAATTTAACTGCAGGATTTCCCTGGTTTTCTAAAAGAATTAGGGAAATTGGGGATTAGTGGGATTTTTAGGCGATTATTAGGGGTTATATGGAATTTTCAAGGTTTTCCAGCATTTTCTCCATTATCATGGCATCTTCCCCATCTTCATAATAATCAATTACCAAGGTTTTCTCGTCAAAACCTAACCTCTGATAAAATTTACGGGCTTTTCGATTTCCTTTCCTTACTTCCAACTGTATTTTGTTCACGTTATATTTTTTGAAAATTTCCAGGGTTGTTTCCACTAGACTGGAACCAATCTTCTTTCGATGATGGTGGGGGTCCACGGCAATGGAAATGATATGACCCTCATCTTCAAATCTGATCCAAAATATAATATACCCCACAATGATATTATCTTGCTGGGCTACCAGAAAACCGGCCCCTAAGTTATATAGATCCACCAGTACATTGGCGGGGTAGGGATCATCAAATGAGGATGATTCAATCTCCAGGACTCTCTTAAGATCTGGACGTTTGAATTCTCTTATCAACATTGAATTTCCCCAATTATGAGTGATAAAAATGTGGAGTGACTTTACTGAATATATTATCGAACATTATTCTCAATCTTCCGGCATTGCGGAAGTGGCAGTGGGACACTTTCTACAGGTGGGATGTGACCTGAAAAAACGTCTTGAGGTGGATATCATCATGACTGATATTAAACCTTACCATGATTCCGTAATCCTAGATGATATTAGACAACCTGACTTAAAAATATATAAGGATGCTGAACTTATTTATTCCATAAGACCCCCGGAAGAGTTACATCCTTACTTGGAGCAACTCTCCGATAAATTAGGGGCTGATTTAATTATAAAACCCCTTTCAACTGATTCTATTCATACTCGGGGAAAGATGAATTTAATCAACTACAAAAAAGCAGTTTTTTATAAAAAATCAAAGTAACGATGTCTATGGAACTTATTAAATCTTGAGGTAGGTTGGTAGTAAGTGTATACACTAGTAATCTAAGCAGAATATCATAAATGTTATGAAAATCATATTAATTCTCAGGTAGACTTAGGTGCATTTCACATGAAATGGAAAAAATTAAGTGCAGATGAAACATTAAAAACCTTAAATTCAAGTATCAATGGTTTAAGTAGTTCTGAAGCCCAGAAAAGACTATCAGAACATGGTAAAAACGAGCTGGTTGAGGAAAAGAAGGCAGGACCTCTGAGGATTTTCCTGGAACAGTTCAAGGAGATACTCATCCTGATCCTGATTATCGCGGCCATTGCTGCGTACTATGTTGGAGATACCATTGATGCTGTGGTTATCCTGGTAGTGGTAGTGATAAATGCAGTTGTTGGATTTATCCAGGAGTACCGTGCTGAAAAAGCAATGGAAAAACTTAAAGGACTTATTTCCACGGAAGCAGTAGTTTTGAGAGATGGTCAGGAACAGAAAGTGCCTGCGGGGGAACTAACTCTGGGGGATATAGTACTCCTGGAGGAAGGGGACAATGTCCCGGCGGATCTTAGAATAATAGAAAGCTACGACCTGTTGATAGATGAGTCTGCCATGACTGGAGAGTCTTTACCAGTTGAAAAACATGCTCAACCTATAATGGCTGATGATCACGGCACGGAGAACATGGCCTTTATGGAAACTGATGTTGCTTCTGGCCGTGGAAAGGGAATAGTTGTAGAAATTGGTATGGACACCGAGATCGGTAAAATAGCGGAGATGATCCAGGAAGAAGAGGAACAAACACCTTTACAGCAAAAAATCGGCACTCTGGGTAAAAATCTGGGTCTACTGGCGGTTATAGTGTGTTCCGTAGTATTCGTACTGGAGTACCTGCAGGGAGTACCACTGGTGGATACCTTTATGACTGCGGTTTCCCTGGCAGTGGCTGCGGTTCCTGAGGGACTCCCGGCAATTTTAACCCTTACTTTGGCACTGGGAATGCAGAGAATGGCCAAAAGCAACGCTATTGTTCGAAAACTCCTGGCAGTGGAAACTCTGGGGTCCTGTAATGTAATATGTACCGATAAAACCGGAACTCTAACCCTGAACCAGATGACAGTGAGAGATGCCCGGGTGAAAGACCCAGAAATGGTTTACACCATAGCGGCACTCTGTAACAACGCCACCCAGTCTGAAGGTAAATTATTGGGTGACCCCACCGATGCATCCTTGCTGGTGTATGCCGATGAAAACGGATACAACCGTAAAGAACTGGAGGAAAAAAATCCCCGACTACTGGAAATACCGCTTGACAGTACTCGTAAGAGGATGACCACAGTCAACCAGATAGGAAACGATAGATACGTCCTTATAAAAGGGGCCCCTGAGGTATTACTTCAAAAATGTTCTCAGATAGAGGGTGATGATGGAGTCTGCTCCCTTACAGTTGAAGACAGGGAAAATACAATGAAGGACCTCCAGGAAATGACTGGAAATGCACTGCGAGTTCTGGGATTCGCCTACCGTAAAATGGGTCCAGAAGAGGATTTAGAGGATAAAGAATCACTGGAAACGGACCTTATCTTCGCTGGTTTGGTGGGAATGATGGACCCACCACGGGAAGAAGCTAAACAGGCCATTGCCCAGGCCAAAAAGGCTGGTATAAAGGTGGTGATGATCACCGGGGACCACAAGGACACTGCAGTGGCAATTGCCCGGGAAATTGAAATTACCGATGATAAGGAGATAGTGGCCCTCACTGGTTCGGACCTGGACCAGCTCAGTGACCAGGAATTTGAAAACATGGTGGACGATGTCCGGGTGTACGCCAGGGTATTCCCGGAACAGAAGGTTAGAATTGTGGAAACCCTCAAGAAGAAGGGAAATGTTGCATCCATGACTGGTGATGGAGTTAACGACGCCCCTGCCCTTAAAAAGGCTGCTATTGGGGTGGCAATGGGTAGTGGTACCGATGTGGCCAAGGAATCCGCGGACATGCTACTTCAGGATGACAACTTCGCCACCATAGTCCAGGCCGTGCGCGAGGGGCGAACCATATTTGATAATATTCGTCGTTTTGTCCGGTTCCAGCTCTCCACCAACATCGGGGCAATATTAACCATTACCTCTTCATCTATAATTGGATTACCAGTTCCTTTCAACCCTATCCAGGTTTTATGGATAAATATCATAATGGACGGACCACCGGCCCAGTCATTAGGTGTTGAACCACCAGAAAAGGGAGTTATGGAAAGACCTCCCCTCAAGGAGGAGATCATCCCCCGCAAAAACCTGATAAAAATAGTTACAGCGGGAGTGGTGATGACTGTGGGAACACTGGCCCTTTACTCCTACATGTTATCCACTGGCACAGAATTAAACCGGGCCATGACCATGGCCTTCACGGTTTTCGTAATGTATCAAATATTTAACGTGTTTAACTGCCGTTCTGATGGTGGATTTTCCAATAAAGTCCTCTTTATAGCCGTGGGAGCTTCGTTACTCCTTCAAATAGCAGTTATATACTTGCCATTCCTCCAGGGAATCTTCCGTACCACTGCTCTGGGCCTATTTGATTGGGTGGTGATCCTGCTGATTGCCACCACCATATTTGTCAGTGACTGGGTGGTTAATAAGGTCCTTAAATAATTCCACATCAGTTAATCCCAGTATTCGGGGTTAAATCAGATATTTGTCTCAAATTTCTTTTTTAATCCCAATCCCGGATTTAATATTTTATTAATCAAGCTGAGGTTTATAATGATGAATTTACTGGTAATGGCCGGGACCAGTGATGCCCGCCGTATCATCCAAGATCTTTCTACGGTAGATGAGATTCATGTTCTGGCCACGGCCACCACATCCCATGGAGTGGAACTGGCTAGAAATTCTGGTGCAGACAAAGTACTAAATGGTCGTTTTAATGCAGAAGAGTTGATGGAGATACTGATGGACAATGATATTGAACTTCTCCTTGACGCCACCCATCCCTTTGCCTCAGCAGCCACCCAAAATGCCATAAATGCTTCTGATAGTTTGGGTGTTCCCTACCTTCGTTTTGAAAGACCCTGTACCGAGCTTCCAGGTAGTGATTTAATCCATCCTGTTAACTCCTTTGAAGATGCTGTGGAGATTATCAGGGAAATAATGGGAGTTACAGGAATATCAAAAGGAAATGATTTTTCGGATTCTAAGAATCTTCCGGGGGGTAGAATTTTACACCTGGCCGGGGTGAATACACTCCATTATCTTACCGAGGTCCTGAACCCTAATTTAGTAGTGGCCCGGGTTCTACCCATGGTCTATTCCATTGAAAAATCTCTGGAACTGGGCTTACCCCACCGGAACATTGTGGCCATGGAGGGAACCTTCTCTTCCCGCTTCAATGGTATTCTCATGGAGGAATTCCAGATAAAGGTGGTTTTGACCAAGGAAAGTGGTCAGAGCGGGGGTACCATGTCCAAGATCCAGGCCGCACTTGATCAGGATGTGCCAGTAGTGGTAGTTATGCGCCCGGAAATAGAAGAGTTAAAGGGTAAGCTGGTGTTTGATGAGGTGGATCTCCTGGTTGATGAGGTCATTTCCAGATGTGGAAGTGAGCTTAAGTCATAAATCTGATCTGAAGAAAAGTAATAAAACGAAATAAAGACGAAATGCGTGAAGATCATCCCAAAGTTTATATTGAATGTTTTTACTTTAAATGTAAAATAAGAATTAGAATAAGCCTCAGCTCGCCCATCAGTCATCACCAGTTCAGAGCTCATAGGGTTCATCATTGGCTTGGATGTTATTTAGTATTTATTTTTATTAGTTTTATATTCTTTCAATGAAATTAATTAAAATAACATGGAATTACATTTAAAACAGCAAGAGTCCGAAAAATAGGAAATAGTAATAACAAAACTACATCTCAAGTTTAAACGGGCAGCAGAGGCCTATAGCTAAATATTAATATTTTCATTTATTTTCCATCATTTTGCATGTGAATAAATACAAATCCAATTTCCTTATTTAATACAGTTCATTCAACAGTCACTATATCACCTAGAATCAGGGGTATACTATGTTGGAATTGTTTGTATTTGTTGTAATCCATTACTGTAAAAGTGTAATCAGCGGAGGTAGTCTCAATTTTTATTGAAGGGGCTAACAGCATTCTTTTTTTCCCCATTATCACGTTAATTATTTCATTATAAGGTATGGTAATTACATCTGAATTTCTAGCTGCCATTTCCTTGAAGTTCATAGTACGAGCTGCTTTTTCCCTGTCAGAAAGGCTCTTTTTTTCCACATAATGCCCTATTATTCCTCCGAATGCAAATCCCATTCCACCGGTTAAAAAAGATCCTTCTGCAATGTAGAGGTTTTTATCAGTGAAGTAAAGCGTTTTTCTATTGTTAAGACCAGATTTCCATGTAACGTTAATCATTTCCTGAAGTAATTCGTTATCACCATGAGAAACTTGTGGTTCGCTTTGACTTTGAGATGCAAGAGTTTCGTTTTGATCATCGGATATTTTTTGCAATTTCTGACCACAGTTAGAACAGAAAACTGCAATATCCTCATTTTCATTACCACAATTGGTGCAAAATACCATTTTTTATACACTCCTACTAATTTTATCAAT
>NPID01000485.1_pt1:15000-22500 | contig 167148 bp, 163 predicted proteins | sample 8637491 | NCBI WGS metagenome assembly NPID01 (sample SAMN07420843, study PRJNA396082) | bioreactor metagenome | isolation source: sample BA6 brine-fed electro-methanogenic bioreactor BA | place: Japan: Kochi | collected 2016-06-14
TAACTCCCATGAAGGGGAAGTTCGACCCTCAGGCAGGGCTTTGTAGTAAACCCCAACTGCACGGGTACTTTCCACCACATTTATGTCTTTAGGTTCCACGTAGTTTACTCCGACCAGGTTACCGTTGTTTATGGCGTTGTTTATGGTGGTGGCTATGGCTGTGCTGTTGTAGCCATTTTTCTTAACTGAGTAATCTACCAGTTCTTCCGTGGTTTCGTAAACACCGGCAGCATCAGTACCATATACTGAAACCAGTGTACTGTTACTGGTTACAGTTAGTTTATCTGCCAGGGCATTGTAGGCATAAATGGTTTTCAGTGCGGTCCCGTCATAGGGGCAGGTCTGGTAATTTTCAGCAGCAGGATAGGCAACGCTCCATCCACAAGTAGGACATTCTTTGGAGTATTCTTCATCCAGGGGGTAACCGGTGGTGTTCATTTTGGAAGGAGTAAACATATCTCCTGTGGTTAAGGAAGAAACCAGGTTATCCCCACCTCCACCGTACTTTTCACCCGATTCTTTGGCTACCTTTTCCATTGCTGCACCCAATATCTCCGTGGATGGATATCCATCTCGGATCATCTTACCAATCATAACTGCAGTTTCCTGACGCACAGTTTCAGCAGTACCATATTGAGGGTTACCGTGGGTGTTACGCAGGTGTATTATGGCCCCTTTCTGTCCTGCGGGAAGCGTGGCTAGTCCGCCTGATACTGGGGTGGCGGTTATGGTTCCGTTATTGTCCACTGTCACCACGTAGGCATCGAAGGATCCTCCCACTGCTGCCCCAATGGTGGGTCCCCCGGTCATTACTCTGATACCGGAGAAACTGCTGGCAGCACTGGCAGCTTCGGATGCCGTGGCCCCGTTGTTCAATCTTTTAATGGTTTCCACAATTGCTGCCAGTCGGGGGGTACTGTTTCCTTCCCCACCAGAGAGAACTGCGAAATGATTCTCTTTGGACATGATAAATGTGGACTGGAACATGTTAGTAGCAAAGGACATACTGCCTGCGGCAGCTCCATTGGGGTCTTTTCCCGTGGGATCCGTGATGATAACTATGTTGCAGGTGGCGGCTGAAGTGTTAATCAATAACGCCAGAGTCACCAGAAGCACTAGAATTTTTTGTAATTTGTTCCGATTCATCTTGGTTTCACCTTAAATAATTTTTCACTTCATTCCACCCAATCAACCACTGGTTTGATTTACCTGTACAGTTGAAAAGTCTTCTACTACGTTAACGGTTAATATTCCCGTGTTTTTGTCTAGTTTCACATCAACCGCTTTAATAGGAGCTACGGTTGTACCGGGTAGCGTGGATAACATGGCTGCCTGCCGCGCATTTTCTAGGGCTTCATTCAAGGGAACTTTTCTTTTGCTGGTTATGAGGGTGTCCCCCTGGATGTAACTTCCTGATCTAAAACCCACATTGGCAATGTTGGTTTTTATGGAGTCAGTGGGTACAATGTCGTTTCCTTTGACTATAACTCCAGATATGGCCACTCCGTTTTCAGTTCCATTGGATGAGGCATAGGACATGTAGGACATCAGTCTCCCGGAGGTGATAAGAATGAATGCCAGCATTAAAATAATCAGGGTATCTCTTCTTACCTTTATGAACATGTTTTTTTCACCTGTTTTTGGTCATTTAGAAGGTTTTAAACTTTATTATTTTACTCAGAATTCTATTTTTGCAGATCTAACTCTTTATGCGAATCAATGAAAATCTTAATTTTTTCTTTATATTTAACTGCTGCTTCCCCAATACATACTAGGGCATCGGCATCACATTCCAATCCTTTTTCAAGTCCTCGAACTACCTGTTCTTCTGTAGCTCCAAGGGTGCCTTCACGGAATTTTTCAGGCTCCTCAGTGGTTAATATGATTTTGCCAGATGAAATATAATTTTCTGCGGCCAGCCGTGAATAGTAGGAAGCAGGTATGATGAAATCCGCGTTGGCCAGTGTTCGTTCCATAATTTCATTATCTCCAGATTTACCTGATTCTGAGGAGATGGTTATAACCACGGCTATCTTCTCGTATGTTTTATTAAGTTCGCGGAGTACAGTTTCAACTCCCGAAGGATTATGACCGTAATCCACTATCAAATCCCGATTTTCATCCTGGTGAATATATTCTAAACGTCCAGGAACTCCCTTAAATGTGGGGAGGTATTTTTTGATTTCTTCCAGGGGCATTTTCAGTATTTCATGGGCCACGGCAATTGCTCCTAGGGCGTTGTAAACATTGTGCAGCCCGGTGATTCCCATTTCCATTTTAATTTTTTCCTGGGAAGTTTGGAGAATAAAACTGTTACCCTGGATAGCAGTGGCCAGGTAATCTGGTGAGGGACGTTTTAAACCGCACTGGCAGTGATAATAACCTACTCCCGATAGAGTTTCCTTTAGGGTGATTTCTTCCCCGCACCAGCAGTCTTTTTTACTCTCACCTTGTACTTCATGGTCAACTCCAAAGGTGATCACCTTTCCCTGGTAGTTAATATGGGATATTAATCCCCCTATGGCAGGATCATCCCCATTGACCACCACTGTTTCACCACGGAGCTTTTCCAGGAGTTCCCCTTTGATCAGACTGTAGTGCCTGAAATCATGACCGTTATTCAAGTGGTCGGGGTTAATGTTGGTTATCACTCCACAAGAGGGGTAGCAACGATCTAATATGAACTTCAAGTCTCCGGTGTTTCCTTCGGTACCAGTTTCTACCACGGAAATATCTCCCTTCAACCGGCACTGTAAGGGGGGAATGTAATCTATATTTCCCTGAAGAGTTCTAAATCCATGTTCCGTGGGTTTGAGTCCGGCACTGTAACAAAAATGCTTCAGTAAAGTGGTGGTGGTTGTTTTCCCATTGGTCCCGGTGACACAGATAACTGGTTTATGGGGAGGGATCTGTTGCAGAAGTTTTTCCACATCCAGAAGTTGCGCTGGACTGTCTTTTATCTTCTGGAACAGGTTCGAAGTTTTAGGGAGGCTGGGTGGGGGGATTATATAAGTCGATGAATTGAAAAATATTTCAGGATGCTCATTAAGGTAAATTTGCGAGTTATAATCCTTTAAAGTGTAAAGGAAAGGGCAGTTTTTCGCGCTGTGGATGTCAGTGCCCATCACCTTTTGGCCGTGGTCCATCAGGACCCGGGCAACCAGGTTTCCCACAACTCCGCAGATACCAATAACTCCATAGGTTTCCATTTCAGTAGAGGGAATCTTCTCCATCTGGGATGAATGTTTGTCCATATCTGTACTCATTTTTTTTAACACCGGTTTAAGTTCCTATATTTTATTTTTATTCCCTAAATACCTATATCATTTAACTTAGTTGATTAATAATATTCTGTGATTAGTAAGAGAATTTTTCGGTGAAGTAGAGAATTTGGTAACCTAAATACTACGGGGATGAATCCAAACTTCTACTATTTCCTTGTAAGTTGTTAAGGTCTTTAGCTAAGTATAATAAACAAGATTATCTTTATCTAACTTAATAAATTCACTTATAAAAAATCTTCTTTTGCCATAATAACCAGAAATAAACTCATTATTGATTTATCATATCTTTCAAAATACCGGCTGCAGGGTCCATTCCCTGAGCCCCAATAAGAAGAATAGTATCCTCTTTTTTTGTAGATTTTAAAGCTTTTTCTAACGATTCACTGAGAGTTTCACAGTGGAGGTAATTAATTCCTTCCTTGTGCAGCACCTCTATAAATAACTTTTTCTCCCGGGGTTTTACCCAGTTGGCCTCATCCACCACATCTTGGCTGCTGGTTAATATTAAGTTGTAATCGATCCCTTTTATGGTGTCGGCAACAGCTTGGGCATTTAATTGGTTAAGGGAGGTTCCACGGGAACCTCTGATAGCACAGACCATGTGAAGTTTTCCCGATGTCAACTGGGCGGCACTGTTAATAGTAGCCCTTATACCATCGGGATTGTGAGCAAAATCATCAATAATAAGGGGTTCAGTTTTTAAAATACTAAATCTACGTTTTAATGGTTGGTATGATTTAACAGCTTTTTTAATAATATTTGGATTAATATTTAGGGCTAATGCGGTACTAACTGCTGCCAGGGTATTTTGAATGAAATGGGGGCTTTTAAATGGAAGATCTTCGGTGGGAATTAGCAGGGTGTCCTGGTAGAAAATTCCCGGCTCCTGGTATTCAACATCAGTGTGGGAGCCATAGAATATTACCTGTGAATCAGGTGGTACCAGTTTCTGCATGTCCCGTATTACCAAGTCATCATGGTTTAAAACTACAAAATCCCCTCTAAAACCATCCAGTACTCCTGAAATTTCTTTTGATGCTTCCTCAATAGTATTCACCAGACCAATATGGTCCAGTGCCACGTTGGTTAGAACTACTATTTGGGGCTGGATAGCACGGGTCATGAGACGAGCATGATCTTTCATGTTCCTATCTTCCCATCCCTGGACTTCGGAAACCTCCAGGGCAACGGCCTCCATATCTCCAAACTCGGCAATCTGCTTGGCAACCATGGGATCGATCAGGGTGTTAAACTCAGATTCAGAATCAGTATTGGTATGGGTGATGTAACCAGCTTCCTGGAGAATGGTGTAGATCATATGGGTAGTAGTGGATTTCCCATTGGTGCCGGTGACCACTATCCTCACTGAATTGGGGGTGAATGTTTTCAGAGCCCAGCTAATGGCAAATGCATTGGCCAGTTCAATTTTTTCAGTTAAAATAAGGGGAATATTAAGTTTTTGAGCTATATCCTGGGCATTATTCCGGGCATCCTGGGTTATAACACAGGAAGCACCCTTACTTGAAGCTATTTTCACTCCATTTTCATCAATCCAGTGTCTTATGACTGCATCTCCATTTTTAGCATCTTTAAGAATGTTAAAAATGCCAGTTATTGGTTGATCTGCCCCGATTAATTTACCATGGCACTGTCCCGCCAGATAAGCAGTGGTAAGTTCTCTCATTATGATACCTGTTTTCCTAAATAGTTTCTATTTATCAATGTTGTTTTACATTTATCCGTGCCTTTTAATGTCCACAGTATAATTTTACCACAGGAATTGGTAGATTAAAATGGCTGCTACACATATGATCAGGGTAGTCGACCAGTAAAGGGCAATTATCTTTTTCTCACTAAGGCCCTTGTAGTGCAGGGTATGATGTAAGGGTTCCACTGGTAATTTAATGATATGTGAACGGTGCATTAGACTGACCACCACGGAGATGATGGGTATGGCTAGGGCAATTACTGCAAAGTAAATCACGTCCCCTACAAAACCAGCAGTAATGTAGCCGGCTCCCAGGGCAAAGGAACCAGTATCCCCCATGATTATGCTGGCAGGATAATGGTTGAAAACTAAAAAACCAACAGAAACTCCAGTTAATACTCCAAATGGAATTGCTGCGGTGGGATTTCCGGTGATTATGGCAAAAATGGCACAGGAAGCAGAGGCAATGGCCAGTATTCCTGCGGCTAATCCATCCATTCCATCTATGAGGTTTACGGAGTTAATTGAACCTATGACTCCAAAGATTACCAGGGGAATAATGAAAATTCCTGCTTCAAATCCCAAAACTGTAGAACTAACTGCACCTGTGGCGGCCAAGAAGATTCCCAGAACGATCTGGGCAATTATTTTATCCCTTTCAGTTCCTTCAGTTTTAATTGGAGTTTCACCGGTTATTTCAATCTTTCCATCATTCAATAAACTTGGAAGATCATCTTTAGCCTTGGGTGTTGCTACTCTGGCTTCTTCACCGGGTTTAAGTGTCAGACGACCAATGGTTAGGGGATGGGTAGCTATGTTACGGGCCACCTTCTGCACTTCCTTGATCTTAAGTCCCAACAGATCATCCAGCAGCCCCACCAGTCCGGCGCTTAACATAATAAGCACGGTAAGCACTAGATTTTGTTCATGGAAAAAAACAGCAGCAGCCAGTGCTGCACCCAGCAGCATGGCCAGACCCCCCATGGTGGGGGTCCCGGTTTTATGCCGGTGTTCGGTTACTATGGGACTGTCGGTTACACTAGCATTAATGAGTATCTTGCGTACGAAGTAGGTAAAAAATATTGTAGCTAAGGCTGTTAAAATAAAGGTTAAAATTAGCATCTCTGTATCGCTCAATGTACCACCTAATATTATAATCAATTAATTCAATTTATTACACTAATCTTGAAATATTCCAATAACTCCTAGTCCAAATAATTTCATTTATCAATCAAATAGAGAAGTTATCAATAAATATGACATGTTTTTTTAATATCAGAATTTCCCTTTTTTATAATTACGCTTTCAATCAATCTATTTACTTATAACTTTCCTATAATGTTTTATTATTTTTAATCTTCGGATCAGTAACCTAGGTTAACTCCCTGAAAATATTTGACAATCTCATTTAAATTCAAATTAAAGCCCTATTTCTGTGTTAGACCTATTCTATCCACGTTTTAATTTTATCTGTGTGTGTTAAGATTATTTTATCTGCAGGTTAAGATTTTTAGCAGTCTGCAGTGTTTCTGCTTCAGTTTTCCCCCGGATGGTAATTCTTTGATGGTTTTCTGGACCGTGGATTACCCAGCTATTGTCCCCCTGGAACTTGCGGTACTGGTAATTGTTCCTCTCCATGGGGTATTTCCCTACGGGTACTTCCAGAGCGCAGTAATTTTTCATGCGTTCCGCTACCTGGCGGGAATTCCAGGATCCGGTGGCCATGTCCACCAGTTCACATAGGGGGTGGATATCACAGGATGCGGCAGTTAGGTAACGGGTGCCACTGGGTCTGGTGTTAATTTCCAGGACGTAAGTTTCCTGGTCTTTTCGGTTTAATATCAGATCCAGGTCTGCTGTACCCTCAACTCCCATTAATTCCCCGATATTAAGGGCAATCCTCCTTATTTTTTCCCTTAGTTGGCCAGCAGATTCTTCTTCTCCATTCAATGGGGCTTTTTTTAGTTTGTGGAGGGGATGAACACCCTCAGGGGTTGTTTTCCCTTTATAAACCGGGACTAAGGGGATAGAAGAGTCATTCCAGCGTAAAATTTCCACAGATACCTCAACTCCATCCAGGAATCTCTCAGCTAGGCCTTGGTCGTATTGTTCCAAGTAATTCTCCACATCTTCAGCAGATAATGCGATTTTAATGTCTTTACCACCCTGTCCCTGGGCTTGTTTAAGGACTAGTGGATAATTATGGGTCAATTCTTCGGTGTTATAATCCATTTTAGAACTGATTAAATTATACTCTGGAGTTTTAATGTTATGGTTAACCAGGAACTCCTTGGTTTTAATTTTGTCCCCGGAGATGGTGACTGCCCCCGGTGGTGAAGCCACCACTGGTAAACCATAATCTCTTTCTAACTCTTCTTTAAGCAGAGCCACCTCAAATAGAGGGCCATCAATCCCAATAAGGGGGATCACCCCATCCACATCTTCCTGGAGGGCAATTTCTTTAGGATGTCCCATGCCCCGTGGTACAATGTAGTGTGAATCTGCCAA
>NPID01000485.1_pt1:27500-52500 | contig 167148 bp, 163 predicted proteins | sample 8637491 | NCBI WGS metagenome assembly NPID01 (sample SAMN07420843, study PRJNA396082) | bioreactor metagenome | isolation source: sample BA6 brine-fed electro-methanogenic bioreactor BA | place: Japan: Kochi | collected 2016-06-14
CTTCCAGTAGGATACTAATTTGAACAAAATTTTGTATATTGTTAAAATTTTGGTTAATGGTGTTATTATGTACATAGTTATAATGGGAGGCGGAAGGGTTGGTTTAACCCTGGCCAATTATCTGGTGACATCGGGAAATGATGTGGCTCTTATAGAGAGTGATAATGGATTATGTGGAAATGCTGCCGCAGAATTGGATGCTTTAGTGCTTTGTGGTAACGGAACTGATGTAAAAACATTGGAAGAGGCAAGTATTTCTGATGCTGATGTTTTTGTAGCAGCCACTGGTAATGACGAGGCTAATTTGCTTTCATGCATACTGGTTAAGGAGTACCCTGTCTCCAAGATCATTGCCCGGGTAAGTAACCCTGACCATGAAGATGCCTTTAAAAAGGTGGGCATCCACCACGTTATCAGTCCAGAACTCACTGCTGCTGGCTATCTGGAGAAACTCATTAACCGTCCAAAAATTGCTGACCTGATGGTGGTGGGTAAGGGAAATGCAGAGCTTCTGGATATAAGTGTAAATAATTCTAAAATTGTGGGAAAGAGGGTTAGTGATCTGAGCCCTACCGACGATTATATAATTGCAGCCATCCATCAAAATGGTGAAATGTATATTCCGCGTGATGACTGGGTGTTGGAAGAAAATGAAAAAATATCAGTGCTGGTAAAGACCAAAGCCGTCAAAAAGGTCACTTCAATTTTTATTTAAACACAATTTCTTATTCAAATACATTCAAATACTAAGATTATTATTTTTAGAAAAAGTTCAATTAAAACACCACATTTTTTTTTTAAAACACACATTTAGCCCTTAAAAAGTCCATCAAATAGGGTATTTTTATCTTTTTTATATTTAATTAATTATTTTTTTAAAATTAAATTTTAGGGATTTTCATCCTTAAAGTGAGAATCGGATTTATATTAAATCGAAGTGTAGAACCCTTTGTAACTCATCCATGTTCAGGTTATCCTCAACTAGATTAGCCAAACGTTCCATGGAAAATTCCTTTAAATCTTTAAAATCATCTTTTTGATAGCCTAAAGGTTCCAGACCATTATTTATCCTCAGGTAATCAGTGAAGGACCTTCGGAAGTGGAAATTGTGAAATATTCCATGGAAATAGGTTCCAGCAGTTAAATCATTCTGAGCACCGTCAAAACCAGATGTAGGGCAGTTTCCACAACCTTTAATAACTTTTAGGAGTGGTTTGCAGTCTCCCAGTCTGGATATTCCTTCGTGAAGCTCATAACCATTTAAAACTTCTCCGGTGGTTCTACTGAAAATTCCCTGGCCCACAGGAGTCCCCTGACTCTGGCTGATGATCTTTTCTACTTCTCCGAAGCTGGTTTTAACATCCAGAATTCCCATACCTTCAACACTGCCAATATTTGATTCTTTAAGGGTTCGGTCAATAATTTTTCTCCCTAACATCTGGTATCCTCCACAGATACCAAAGACCGGTATTTCCTGTGATAAACTGGCTATTTCGTCGGCAAGACCCGACTCGGTCAGTGCCACTAGGTCGCTGATACTGTTACGGGTCCCGGGAATGATCAGTGCATCCACATCACCAATATCTTCCCCAATTTCAATGAGGCGCACCCCGATATCTGGCTCATATTCCAGGGGATCGATATCGGTGAAGTTAGAAATTCGGGGCAGGCGCAGGACTCCCATAGTTATCTGGCCATGGCTGCGATATTTCCGTTCAGATAATGAGGCAGAATCTTCTTCAGGAAGTTTGAGTCCGGGATCAAAGGGTAACACTCCCAGAACTGGAACCCCCACGATCTCTTCAATCTGTCTGATTCCCGGCATAAGAATGTCCAGGTTACCCCTAAATTTGTTTATCACTATGCCTTTGATCCGCTGACGGTCTTCAGGGGGTAAAAGTTGGAATGTGCCGGCAATGGATGCGAAAACTCCCCCTTTGTCAATATCTGCCACTAAAATTACATCGGCATCAGCCAGGCGGGCGATCTGCATATTGGCCAGATCCACATCCAGCATGTTTATCTCTGCAGGGGAACCAGCCCCTTCCATGATAATCACATCATAATCCTTCTTCAAAGCATCTAAAGACTCTCTAATCGCTTTCAGGGCCTGTTCACGGAAGTTATGTTGGTAATGGTAGAAGTTCATATCTCCGGCAGGCTGGCCATGTACAATGACCTGGGAAGTGAAATCTTCCTTGGGTTTGAGCAAAACCGGATTCATGTGGTGATGGGGTTCGACCCCGGCAGCATCGGCCTGTAATACTTGGGCCATTGCTATTTCCCTATTTTCAGAGGTGGTAAATGAATTCAGCGACATATTCTGGGATTTGAAGGGTGCAACACGATAACCTCTCTGGGAAAACATTCTACAAAGTGCAGCCACCACCACACTTTTACCGGCATTGGATGCAGTTCCCTGAACCATTATACATTTTGTTTCCGCTGATACCATCTTTCATCACTATTTCCTGTAATCATTGGGTTAAATTAAAATTTAAGGCATCTTTCTTCTTGTCAATTACCATTTTTTTTAAGGTTCTTATTCTTTTTAGTAATTCTTATATTAAGAAACTATATTAAGAAACTTTTATATGACATAAAAGGATCAAGATTAAAGATACCCAAAGCAAATGTTCTTATATAAGTTTTACTATAGTCATTAGAGTATATTCTATTATAAAAACAGGTTGATTTTTATCAAATACAAAGTTATGGAGGTTACAAAAGCCTATGGCAAATTATAACCCAAATTCTGAGGTTTCAAACGAAGAAACCCTCAAACCTCGTAGTTATAAAACTTCAGGAGACATAGATGTCCCTGATAGGATCATAGACCAGATAATTGGTCAGAAAGAGGCCGTGGAGACAGTTAAAAAGGCAGCTAAACAGCGCCGTAATGTTCTTCTAATTGGAGAACCGGGTGTTGGAAAATCCATGCTGGCCAAGGGAATGGCTGAATTACTCCCCCCCGAAGAACTTCAGGACATACTGGTATATCCCAACATAGAGGATAACCACAACCCCCTAATAGGAGTCATGCCTGCTGGTGAAGGGAGAAATGTGGTAACCAATTACAAGGTTAAGGCTAAAGGACAGGATGAACGCAAGAACATGTTCATGATTGCCATAATCAGCCTGATTGTGGTGATTGGTTTTGTTCTGCAGCAGTATCTGGCAGCAATCATAGCTGCAGGTATAGTATTCCTGGCCCTGCAGCAGATGAAACCCCGCAGCACAGTAATGGTCCCAAAACTTCTGATTAACAATAACAAGAGAAACATGGCTCCCTTTGTGGATGCCACCGGAGCCCATGCCGGAGCCCTTTTAGGTGATGTGCGACACGACCCCTACCAGTCTGGTGGACTGGGAACCCCTGCCCACGAAAGGGTGGAAGCAGGTATGATTCACAAAGCCAACAAGGGAGTCCTCTACGTGGATGAAATCGGATCCATGCAGATGAAAACCCAGCAGGAACTTTTAACTGCCATGCAGGAGAAAAAATACGCTATCACGGGTCAGAGTGAGACCAGCAGTGGTGCCATGGTTCGTTCTCAGGAAGTTCCCTGTGATTTCGTGCTGGTAGCTTCTGGAAACCTGCACGTCCTGGAGGGAATGCACCCTGCACTTCGAAGCAGGATACGTGGATATGGTTACGAAGTGTTCATGAAAGACTCCATGAAGGACACCCCTGAAAACAGGGATAAACTGGTTCAATTTGTAGCCCAGGAAGTTAAAAAAGACGGACGTATCCCTCACTTCAGCAAAGAGGCAGTTGCTGAAATTATACACGAAGCTCAACGCAGAGCTGGTAAAAAAGACTCCTTAACCCTGAAACTAAGGGATCTTGGTGGTCTGGTAAGGGCCGCAGGAGACATAGCCAAGGGAGAAAAGGCAGATTATGTCACAGTGGATCATGTGCTCAACGCCAAAAAACTGGCCAGAACCCTGGAACAGCAGATAGCCGATCGTTACATTGTCCAGAGGAAACGTTACCGAGTATTCAAATCTGAAGGTGGAGAAGTAGGCAAAGTGAATGGTCTTGCCATCATCGGCGACCGTAGTGGTATTATAATGCCTATAGCTGCCGAAGCTGCGCCTGCCCAGAGTAAAGATGAAGGTAAGATAATTGCTACCGGAAAACTGGGAGAAATTGCCAAGGAAGCAGTGCAAAACGTCAGTGCCCTGGTTAAAAAACACACCGGAACCGATATCTCCAATTACGATATACACATCCAGTTCCTCCAGTCCTACGAAGGAGTGGAAGGAGACAGTGCCAGTGTATCTGTAGCCACCGCAGTGGTGTCCGCCCTGGAAAACATACCAGTTGACCAGTCAGTGGCACTAACCGGATCCCTCAGTATCCGTGGGGATGTACTCCCAGTGGGTGGTGTCACCGGTAAGATCGAAGCTGCAGCCGAAGCAGGAATACGCAAAGTTCTGATTCCCAAATCTAACATGGAAGACGTGCTCATTGAGGAACATTACCGTGAGAAAATAGAAATTATTCCCGTGGAAACCTTGAGTGAAGTACTGGAACATGCCCTTATGGGTAAGGGTAAAAAAGGACTCATGGACAAGATGCAGAAGATCACCGATATGGTGCCCAAGGGAATACTGCAAAAACCTGCCACTAACTAACCAGCAACCGATTAATGTCAGAGGGCTTTTTCTTCCCTCTTATATAGATGAGGGTTATTTTTTTATCCCTCTATTCTTTCTATTTTTTTGAGAAATTTTTCAATTAAGAATTACACCCAATATGATGATAAATCTGGAGAGGGTATGATAGGTGACTATAAATGTCACCGGCAACATAACACCTAAATAGAAAAGTAAATGTGAGTTTTTCTAATTATTTACATGCTATTTTTAGCCTGGTTTTAGTGTTATAATTGGATGGGCTAATTTTACTTAAAAATTACAAAATCAGTTAAAATATTTTCGATCAAGATTTTACTTGACATTAAGTAATGATCAGCGAAAGGAAGATGAATAAGGAAAGATACCATGGAAAGTTTATTATTTGAAGATTTGGAATTATCCCGTGAAATGAAACGAGCAATTGCAGATATGGGTTTTGAAGAGGCAACACCTATACAATCACTGGTTTTACCCTATGTATTAGATGGTAAAGATGTTATTGGCCAGTCCCAAACTGGTACTGGTAAAACCGCTGCCTTTGGAATACCCGTACTGGAAAAACTGGACCCCACTGTTCGGGGAGTGCAGGCAGTTATACTCTGTCCCACCAGGGAACTGGCCATCCAAGTGGCCGAAGAAATTAGAAAGTTATCTAAATACAAAAAAACCAACGTTCTACCAGTTTACGGGGGACAACCCATTGAACGGCAAATTAAAGCCCTGAAAAGAGGAGTGCAGATCATCATTGGGACTCCCGGACGGGTGATGGATCATATTCACCGTAGAACACTTAAGATGGACCAGGTGAGGACCATCATCCTGGATGAAGCTGATGAAATGCTGGACATGGGATTCAGGGATGATATAGAGTTTGTCTTAGAACAAATACCTGAAGAAAGGCAAATGTTACTATTTTCCGCTACTATGTCTCCAGTAATCCTGGGACTAACCAGAAAATACCAGAACAAGCCTAAAATGCTCAAAGTAGCCCATCAGGAACTCACCGTCCCTGAAATTGAACAGATCTACTTTGAAGTTAAAGAACAGATGAAACTGGATCTGTTGACTCGGCTTATAGATATGCACAACCTTAAACTCACCCTGGTATTCTGTAATACTAAAAGAAGAGTGGATCGCCTGGTAAACCACCTCCAAACCAGAGGATACTTCGCCGATGGACTGCACGGCGACATGAGTCAGAACCAGCGGGACAGGGTCATGAACAAGTTCCGGAAGGGTCAGATCGAGATACTGGTGGCTACGGATGTGGCTGCCCGGGGAATTGATGTGGATGATGTGGAGGCAGTTTTCAACTACGATGTACCCAACAACGAGGAATACTACGTACACCGAATAGGTAGAACCGGTCGTGCCGGTAAAAAAGGACAGGCCTTCACCTTTGTATCTGGAAAGGAAATCTATCAGTTAAGGGATATCCAGCGCTACACCAAGGTCCGTATTGAACAACAGAAAATCCCTTCCTTAGGAGAAGTGGAAGAAGTTAAAAGGGACCTGTTCCTGGAAAGACTCCGGAAGGAAATAGATAACGGAGACCTAGATCAGGAGATCCATCTCATCGAAAGATTGATGGAAGAGGATTACAGCTCTGTGGATATTGCTGCAGCCCTCCTCAAATTATACGTGGGTAGGAAGGATGATTCCAGTCAGAAGGATTCTAAATACGGGGATACTGGAGCACAACCGGGAATGGTAAGATTCTTCATTAACGTGGGTCGCAAACAGAAGGTGAAAGCAAAAGACATAGTACGAGCTATAGGAGATGTATCGGGACTTTCCTCAACCAGCATTGGCCGTATCGATGTACTGGATAAATTTTCCTTTGTTGAACTTCCACAGAAACAAGCCCGTGAAGTGGTCGGTGCCCTGCAGAGAAAGGGAATAAAAGGACTCCGGGTAAATATGGAACCCGCTAATAAGAAGATGTAAAAATTCATTTCTTCTTATTTTTCTTATTTTTAAGTTCACTGTCTATTTTTAAGATATTCACTGGGTATTAATATAGAAAGATTACCTCTTTTTAATCAATCCAGATTTTTAACCAGGGTTAGAATGTTTTTTCCGTCGTGGAACTGGTAATGGGCCGCGTCGGTTACTGTCTTCAGGAAATGAATTCCCAAACCACCGGGTGATCTTTCCTCAAGATCAGTGGATAAATCTGGTTTATCTTCCTTTAAAGGATTAAATGGTTCACCTCTATCCTGAATCTGGATATAGATCTTTTTCTGTTCCTTCCAGATCAGGAGGTGGATAGGGCCACTTTGTTGGGGGTAACCATGGAGGATGATATTGGAGGTAACTTCATCCACTGCCAGTTCCAACTGGAAAACCCCCTTCCGGTCCAAGCCAAGTTTACTGGCACGTCCAGTGATAAATTCACCAATGGTGGATAAATTTTTCAGATCAGCCATTACATGGAGTGTAAATTTCTCTTCCATTTATAACTCTCCTTAAGATCCATTTAACCCTTGAAACTTCCATTTATCAACATTCTTTAGACTTCAATTTGTAAAATCTCCTTAAGGCCCTTATGAAACTCTCCTCAGCACCATAAGGGTTATGTCATCGGCTTGAGAAGTGCCGGATGCAAAATCATATACTTGGTCTATGATAAGGTTTTTTAAATCCCCTGATGATAATTCCTGATTTTCTTTAAGAAGTTCAATAAGGCGCTCTTCACCGATCTTCCTGCTGGTTAATGGCTTCGGTGATTCCATCAGTATACAAAACCAGTAGATCTCCGGTCTGGAGATCTATGGTTTTTTCATTCATTTTAAGGCCCTTCATGGCACCTAAAACCACCCCTCCCGTGCTTAACCTGACGATATCTCCAGTTTTCTTTCTAAGAAGTAGCGGGGGGTTGTGACCCGCATTGACGAAGGTTAAAGTATTCCGGGCATTGTCCAGAACACTGTAAAACAGGGTTACAAACATGTTGGAGTGTGGTTCCTCATTAATGAAGTTATTGACACTTTCTATCATCCGGCCCACTCCGGGGTTACGGCAGGCTTTGGCCCGTAGCAGTGTACGGGAAAAGGCCATGAAAAGTGCGGCGGGTATTCCTTTACCAGAAACATCACCAATGGTTAACCCGGTCTGTTTACTGGTAATGGGGATAAAATCATAGAAGTCACCCCCTACCTCCTGGGCAGGGATGCTGCTGGCCGCCAGATCGTAGTTCTTGATCACCGGTATGGTGTGGGGCAGAAAACTTTCCTGGATTTGTTGAGCTATCTCCAGTTCCTTTTTTCTTCTTTCCAGTTGGGCCGAAAGTTTATCCCTTTCTTTTTTTGTTTTACGTTCCTTTATACGGTTGGATATCATCAGAGCGAAGATGAACATTCCCATGGCATTGGCCAGTATCATGGGGATGAATAAATCTTCAACAACTCCCAGTGCCTGTGAAAAGGGGGAGGCCAGTATTAGTGCCAGTATCATGTGAAAACTTTCCATCAAAACCGAGAATAGAACTGCTCCGCCAATGCCTACAAAGTGTTTTTTGTTTGCCAGATAGATAATACCGGCCAACACTCCCGCCAGGATTGTGGAAAGGGAGCAGGGGATGCAGGTGAATCCACCCATGGTTAAACGATGTAAACCTCCTATCAACCCGGCTCCTAATCCTACAATGGGCCCACCAATTAATCCGGCTACCATGGGGCCCAGGTCACGTACATTGGCCACCGCACCAAAAATATCCACTCCTGAGTAAGAACCATAGATGGATATTCCGCCAAATATTAATATAAGAATTAATTGATTTTTAATAGTTAATTTGCCGTCAATAATTCGGTAAAATATTTTAAACGTGTTAATAGATATGCTAGGACAAATATTACACAGATCTTTTCTACCAGATCGGTTAAAATAGTGAGGGATAGGGTTTCCATGGAAATCTTTCTGCTTTACTAGTACTTTATTTAATCACTAAATTTAAATCCATTTTAATTGGTATGAAGTTATAGTTGTTGTTCTACAGTTGAATTATTAGTTTTTTGGGGGCATGGTTAATTATCAGAAAAACTGGATACTGCGTCGGTACTTTCTTCGTAGATTTCGAAAAGTTGGGTGAATCCTGCGATTTCAAAGACTTCCCCCACATAGGGTTGTAGTGAGCATAGTTTCAGGGCACCACCCAATTTATTCAACCTTTTCAGGGATGAAAGCATCACCCTCAGACCAGAGCTGCTTATGTACTCCACTCCTGCAAGGTCAGCGACTATATTTATTTTACCACAGTCAATGATCTCGTTTAACTTTTTTTCCACTAAGTTAGAGTTGTAGGCGTCCAACCGGCCAGTTATAAATATTATTTCCACACCATTTTTTGTTTTTTGAGTTATTTCCATTTCTGCACCATCCAGAGCTCAATTGTTTTTTAAAATTCATTGAATATTGATTCATGACCATCATTTCCTGTTCTGTTTCTTCCACTCGCCCACCACATAGTCAAATATCTCCCGGGCAAATTCCGAGTAAACATCCACACTTTCCGGGTCAAAGGCCACATTATGGAGGTACTGCAGGCGAATGGAATCTCCATCCAGATACTCGGGCATTATTCCACCGAAGAAGAACTTCATATTTTCAATTTCTGGAAATAAAATAGCGGTGTTAGGGTCTTTAAGTGGCAGATCCAGTACAATAAGTTCGGTCCCGCGCAGTTTCAAATCCCGGATCTGTAGTTTTAATTCATCGATAAAGTCCACACCAAACACTTTAACCCTTAAAAATGCACTGGCCATTTCTGGTAAAACATGGGAATGTATATGAGAATGGGGAGCCAATTTCATGTTTTCAGGATCTGCCTTTTTAATTACTCGGCTTAGTCCAGTGTGGTTGTAAATTTTACGGATGATTTCCTGATGTTTACAGGGTAAAAATACAGTTTGTTCCTGGTCGGGAACCACCGGCACGTAAAAAAGGGCCACAGTTCGGCGGATGCTGGCTGTTCCTGTTTTCATTTTCTTGAAAATGGCGGTGGGAGGTGAATGTGCTAGTATAAATCCTGTTTCTTTGGAACCCATCTTAACATTGGACTTCTGAGAAGCCACATGAACAGTAACTGCCCGACTATAAAGGCCTAAAATCCCTTTGGCCGCCATTTCTTCCATCATCATCTTCTTCATTTTGGGGAAAAGTCCCCTTCCCCGGTAACGGGGATCAACTGCCGCCAGGGCAGATTCTCCCACATGGTCTTCCGGTGTTTCCAGGAAAACTCCCAGATGGCCCACAATTTCCACCTGTTCATTCACCGCCACACAGGAGGTCACCAGGCCGGACTCTAAGAGTGAAGCGAACTTTTCCGGGTAATAGATATCCTCGTGAGGATAGGTGTAACCGTAGACCCGGTATATCAGGCGGGCCAGGGAAACAGTTTCATCTGGCCGCATTAACCTCAAATTAACCTTTTCAGAAGCAGGAGCCATCGTAACGATGCTGGGCTGTACTGTAGTTTCGTTTAAATCTTCTACAGATTCAAATGGGAAATTTTTAACCAGTTCCACCACTTTACCCCTTTTTCCCAGATACCTACTTCTAATTTCATCAGTACAGGCCCGCATTAATTTTACTCCTATATCGGAAGTTTCATCTTCATTCAGACGCTGAAGATTAAAGGGCATTCCCTGGTCCCGTACCGTAATCCGGAAACAGGTAGGTTCACGGTGAATCTTCACCTGGTAATAACCCTCTTCACCAGGTTCATAGGCATGTTCAATGACGTTATGGCAGGCTTCCTCTGTGGCCAGCTCCAGATCCCTTACTGAAGCCTTATCGAGACCATATCTGCAGGCAACATCACGAACAGCACGTAAAACTATGGGAAGTAACTTCAGTTCAGCTTTTAACTTCAAGGAAGCCAGAATTTCTTTATCTACTCCTGATCTGTCAACTGCATCCGAATTCATTACCTGGTCCTCCACAGATTATACCCTCCATATAATTTCTATTTCCATCAGACTTGAAAAATGAGTGTGATACTTCAATTTCTGGCATAAAAGAGTGATAAAAAAAGATTAACTTTAATTGGGGGATATTATTCCATTTTACTTGGTGATTATCCTTCGTTAGACGGTCATCGTTTATTTTAATTAGGTCATTAGGAAGTTCATTAGAATGTGTTGAGATTTTAAATTGTATTATTTTTTTTAAAAAAAGTAATTCACCAAAGATCTGGCTTTTTTGCCAGCCATATCTCCCAGCATCCCCAAAATCAAGTCTCACCAAGACAACCCCTCCTTATCATATTTTGGGCGGTGTTTTATAATATAGGTTTTGCATTTATCCTGAAAATAAAACAAGCTCCACTCCATCTACGACCATGTATCGTTCAAGGTATCATCACTATAACGGGGATAGATGGAAGAAATATGGGGGTAAAATGAATTGATTTATATGGAATATAATTTTGAAATTAAGGGCTGCGTAATTTCATTTCAAGGGCAATATCCGTGTATTTCATTAAGGAATAAGGGATGATCTGCTTATAGACAAATAAAAAAAATTTGAAGATTAAGATTAAATAAAATAAAAGTTTAAGTTAGTGGAAACTAAAAAAATGAGGATTTTTTGGAGATTTTCCTGATTTTAATCATTTTCAGGTGGTTCTTCAGGGGGAATTTTCTCCTTTCCTTGTTTTTTAGATAATATCCCTACCAGACCACCTATAATGCCCAGAACCACTCCAATGACTCCACTAGTCACCGCGCTTATGATTATGGGCATTAAACTTGCCCCGCTGAGTACGATGAATGCGGCAATAAAGGAGCCCATACCGGCAGCCAGTCCTCCATTTGTTATGCCCTCTCGGTAAGTTCCACCTGCCCAGTATGCCGCTAGTAAACCCCCGATTATAGGGGCAAAAACTCCTATGAATGTTGAGACGGCTGCATCCAGGGATAAAAAGAAGATACCAACTATCTCCAGCACTACCGTAACCACAAAACCGATTCCCACTGCTGACCAGTTTACCATTATTATCCCTCCAGGTTTATCTTTTAATCAGTACTCCAATTACTCCACCAATTATTCCCAGAATAAGGCCAAATATAAAGCCTAAAGCCAGGCCACCAATAATTGCAGTGAAAGGTCCTAAAACCACAAATCCAATGATGGCCCCTCCACCAGCACCGGAAATACCACCATTAACTGCACCATCCTTATAATCTCCTCCCATCAGGTAGGCAGCTACAGCACCACCAATAATTGGGGCCAGAATACTTAAAAATGGAATAAAAATGCCAATAAGGCCAATCACTGCAGTTAAAATTATTCCTATAATCACCGGGGTCCAATTTTTCATTTTTTCACCAGAATATTTATTCACACGAATAATAAGTAGAATATTGGATATATCCAGGAAATTACTCTTTTTTCAAGGCCTCAGCCACTAAACCGGCTACAGAGACATTACTCACCTCGGATTTCAGGGTGTTGGTCCCCACCACATCGTCAGCTCCTGCCGCGAATATCTTCAGAAGGGCGTCACCCACCAGTACCGGGTGCACGCAGCTAACCACAATCCGGCCCACCTGGTGTTCTTTCAAGATCTGGCAGGCATTCACAATGGTTCCCCCGGTGCTGATGATATCGTCGATTATAACCGCATCTCTGCCTTCAACATCCAGATTCTTAGGTTTGGTTTCCACTTTCTCCGGGGATAAGCGTATTTTCTCCAGATGATCCGATGGACAGCCCAGTATCTCAGCCACTTCCTGGGCAAAACCAAGGGCACCCTTATCCGGGGCTATGATCACTGGATCTTCCACATTTTTCTCCACATAACTGGCAATGGCTGGCATGGCTGACAGATTAAAGGCAGGTATCTGGAACAAGTCACAAATGCTCTTTTCATGAAGATTTAAACTGTAAACTGAGCTGGCCCCGGCAAATTCTATCAACTGGCAGACCACCTCTGCAGAGACAGCTTCTCCTGAGTTAAAACTTTTTTCCTGTCGCCCATAACCAAAGTAGGGTATCACTGTCCGAATATCATTAACACCCATACTGCGGAGGGTTTTTAAAATAAGAAATAGTTCCATGAGGTTCTCATCCTGAGGGAACCCCGTGGACTGCACCACCACCACTCCATCATCCACTTCTTTCTTAATTCTCAGGTAACGTTCTCCATCAGGGAATTTACGGGTTTCAAGGGGACAAAGTACATCGTCCATTTCGTGAGCAATATTAGCGGCTAGTTTCTGGGAAGAAGATCCTCCAATTATCATAAAAATCACCATAAATTAATTAAAATATTACTAAAGAGCTTCGGGTGGCTTATTTCAATTCCCCGGGTTATTTATATCAGGGAAGAAGCTACCAGTTTTTTACTTTCACTTTTAATTATTTGTTAACTTTATTAATAAGCTTCCCATAACATAGGTTAAATACAAGCTCAAGAGAGGTAGCTCAATGCATGAATTATCCATGGCTCAGGCCATAGTGGACACAGTACTAGATGCTGCAGAGAAAAATAACGCCACAGAGGTTGTTGAAGTCACTATTGAAGTGGGAATGCTCACCATGTTAAATCCCGAGCAATTGAAATTCCTATTAGATGTCATAGTAGAGGACACACTCCTTGCTGACGCGGAAATCATTATTGAAGATGTGCCCGTGGAGATTGATTGTCGAAGCTGTGACTATACTGGATTAGCCAATACAGATGGTTCTGATCATTACCTGTCCATTGTTAAATGTCCCCAGTGTGATGAAAGGAATGTTGAAATCTTAACTGGAAAAGAATGTAACGTTAAAACTATTAAAATAGAAAAAGAGTGATGAGGATGCATAAAGTTGCAGAAGTGGAAGTTCAACACGATATAATGGTGGCCAACAAGAAACTGGCCCGCAAAAATCAGAGAATACTGGATAAAGACCGCGTATTTTCAGTGGATGTGGTGGGAGCCATCGGATCCGGCAAAACATCCCTTATAGAAGCCATAATAGACGCAGTTGATTACAAGATCGGAGTCATTGCCGGTGATGTTATCAGTAAATACGATGCTGGTAGATTTGAAAATCATAACGTACCAGTGGTGGGATTGAACACAGGCAAAGAATGCCATTTAGACGCCCATCTTGTGGAACATGCCCTTCATGACATGCCCCTTGAAGATATAGATGTATTATTCATTGAAAATGTAGGTAACCTCATTTGCCCCGTGGACTTTGACCTGGGCAGCCACATGCGTATGGTGGTAATCAGTGTCACTGAAGGGGACGATACCGTGGAAAAACACCCCCTGATCTTCCAGGATGCCGATCTGGTGGTCATCAACAAGGTGGACCTGGCCGAGGCAGTGGGTGCTGATTCTGATAAGATGGTCCGCGACGTTAAAGAGTTAAACTCCGAAGTACAAGTAATCAAAACCAGCCTAAAAAATGGGACAGGTTTTGATGATGTTATTAAAGCAATTGACGGCTTTATAACCGATAATTGATTAGGTTAAGATTAGATTAATTGATTAATTTAGAACTTAATTGGAACTTGACTTAAGAGCAGGTGAATGGGTTGAAGATATGGATCGATATTGTTAACTCCCCCCATGTACGGTTTTTCCACAGCATAATCCGCTATTTGGAGGATCAGGGTGAAGAGGTTTTGGTAACTACCCGCCGTTTTGGTGATGTGCACCGACTCCTGGATTTGTTTGGGATAGAATACAATTTGGTGGGATGGCACGGAGTGAGCCTGGAGGAAAAACTCATCCGCAGTACACAGAGGGCTTACGAACTTTCCCAGATCATAAGCCGGGAAAAACCAGATGTAGCGGTTTCCAAACACTCCATTGAACTTCCCCGTGTTTCCTATGGCCTTAAAATACCCAGTGTATACGTTTTGGATAATGAACATGCCATAGCCGCCAATAAACTCACTTTATCCCTTTGTGATAGGATCATTTTGCCGGAAGTGATTGATAGGGAAGCGGTTATTCGTTGTGGTGCTGATCCAGACCACCTGTACCCTTATAATGGTACTTCGGAGATCACTCACCTGGTGGATTTCCAGCACAACCCTAACATATTCCAAGATCTTAAACTGGATCTAGAAAAGGAAAAAACCATACTTATGAGGCCAGAACCGGCACTGGCATCATATTTGGAGGCAGATTGTAGGAAAACTGTTCTCTCACCCATAGTGGAGGCACTGGAGGATCAGGCCAATATACTGGTGATACCCCGCTTCCGGGAACAGCAGAAAATATTTGAAAATGATGAAAAGATCACGTTGATAAAACCACCGGTGGACACTTTCAGCCTCATGAAGGCCTGTGACCTGGTAATAGGTGCTGGAGGGACCATGAACCGGGAAGCAGCTCTCCTGGGAACCCCGGTGATCTCCTGTTACCCTGGTGATCTACTTTCTGTAGATTCCTATTACATTGAAAAGGGTCTAATGAAACGCTCCACCCATCCCGATGAAATAGTGGGACTGGCCCGGGAACTTCTCCAGGACAATCATCACCATCCCCAGCTTTCCACTGATGACCTGTTTAAAATAATCATTGACAGTATATATCAGGCTGGCGAAGGTTAGTATTCTTATTTTCCGGTATCTGGATATTAACTGATTGTTCAAATCTTTTTTAGTCTTTTTTTCTTCCTCTTCTGTTTTTTCTATTCGAGGTTTTAACGAACTAACCCGAAAAATTATTTATAATTATCCAAAAAAGGATCAGGGAAGCTTTTTACACTTTAAACCTATCAAAAAAGGAGAACACTCACCGGTTAAATCATCAAAAAAGTTCATACATCTTGGAAATTGATTTAAATGTTTTATTTCTGATTTAAAGTTATATTTAACATTAAAATAAAAAAAGCATAGTTTTTTTAGTATGATAATGGACTGGCCGGGATTTGAACCCGGGGCCTCCGCCATGCCAAGGCGACGCTCTACCAACCTGAGCTACCAGCCCTCTTACTACACTTCATCTTTTCCGGTATTTAAACTTAATGGCTGCACCAGGACCATAGAAGTATTACCTAACTGAATATAATGTTCATGGGAAATAAAATAAGGGGGTTTCCCTTGTTAACAGTTTTTTCCGGGCATGCTTATAAAATAAAGACATGGCCTAATTTTTTATTTACAATTGAGTCTTATATTCTCTTAAAATCATCAAATAAGGTTATAGGTGGAAGTTTAATTCTTCACAAAAGCTTTTAAATACATGCCTTATAAACTATATAAAAATCAGGATCATGGTAAATGTAAAATCATGCCTTAATCTGGTACTACATTTATTTATCATTTAGATGGGAATAATAGAAAATTTAATTATAATATCGGGGAATAATTCATTGTCAAGGACCATACCTTTATGCCCGGTTAATGATTTTTATGAATTTCACTACTGAATCATCCTTTAGTGAATAAAGTCTCTAAAATTGGAGGAATCATATAATATGGCTTTAATTGCTCAAACTCATTTACAGTACATCATAGAAATCGCAGTTATACTTCAACTGGCGGTTATCTTCATCTTGAACCTGGCACCCCTGGGTTTAAACTTAATTATGCTGGTGGCCATGGTAGTGGCCCTAGGATTTGCTTTAATGTTTGGAGTGGATGCCCTCTTCCTTTTTATACCCGGATTTTCCCATTCGGAGTTCACCCACCCCTACGGGCCACTAGCCTTACTGGCAGTGGTGACCATAATGGCGGCCATTCCCATAATGAAAAAATCGGGAATAAACACCCGCAGTCTTCAAATTTACATGTGGGGAATTATAATCTTTATAACCATAGCAGGAGGGTTGATGCACCGATCTTTCCTCTTACTATGGATATTTGGGCTTTTCATAGGGTTCTTCATTATTTCCAAATCATTCCGCCAGAAATCAGTATTCACTGTGAAAAGAGTGGCCATGGTATTGGTAGTAGCTCTGGCTGGTTTCGGAGCTCTGGAACTGCTTTCCCGGGTTCTGGATATGAGTGTGCTTAGTCCACTCCTTAGACTCTCCAGAATCGAAAATTATGCCACAGCCAGCCTGGACATGGTGATAAAGAATACCACCCTAACTGGACACCAGTTGGGTTCCTGTTACTGGGGTGACGCCTGTATGGGAGGGTCTGATGGATACATATCATTACCCATAGCATTAATTACCCTGTTTGGTTTGCCTTTTCCCCTGTTTTACGGGTTACTGGTGACTAAAAAGGATGTTATTGATTATATGCTCCCGGGTATATTTGGGGTGGCCTTTGACTTCGGCTATATCTTCCTGGTGTTCTTACTGGGATGGTTCATTCTGGTGATGTATCTCGGATTCCGCATGCTTCGTTCCTACCGCAAAAGGCGGGAAAATGGAGATAAAACCTGTTTAGGAAGGGAAGCCCTTTTAATAGGATCTCTGACTGCCTTCATTGCCCAGGGGACTATGGGTTTGTTTTTAATGAACCGTTCTATAAATGGAACCGCTCTACTGACTTTCCTCTTGTTGAGTGCCCTGGTGGTGGGACACGTGGTACTGATTAAGAAAAAGTAGGATAAAAAAGGTGATGTAAATGAAAAAAGCCATAATTTTATTAGGATGCCCTGAATCACCGTCACAAACTCCTTTAACAATCTACGCTGCCCATAAATTAACGGAAATGGGATATGAAGTTACTGTGGCCAGCACTCCCTCAGCCAAGAAACTGGTGGAGGTAGCTGATCCAGTGGAGTACTATGTGCAGAATAAGATAGACATTGAATCCTGTCTGGATAATTTGGAGGAAGGGGAATTTGATCTTCTCCTGGGATTCGTGGCCAAAGACGCCGCAGTCAGCTACTTTGTAACATTCTACCACATCCTCAACACCAAAAGCCTGGCCTTGGTATTCCATCGCGACCCGGAAAAACTGGAAAACTTTGAAAATTCAGTCAGGGAAAACACCAATGCCGATATTGCCTCGGCCAGAGCATACCATAATCCTACCCCACTACGGGTACGACTGGACCGGGCACTGGATAAAATTGATAAACAGGGGGACTCCTGATATGTTTTGTCTTGATACTTACCTCCGTGAATCAGAAGACTACGAAATACACATGACCCGATCCGGATTTAAGGATTGTGCTAGCTTTATAGAAGAAAACGCCCCGGAAGTGGTTCATGTTAAACCCGGGGAGAAAATTGTAGGGGCCCGTATCATAGGGATACCTCCCGTCCCCATAGGTATTAACGAGGAGAAAGGCACTATTATGCTACCTTACACCAAACCCTGCTACGGTACAGCAACTGTGGAAGTACCAGTCCCCCCTGAAGAGCGGGAGAATATCCGGGCCGTGGGAATTGATTAAGGGAATTATTTGGGATTTTATTTTTCATTAAATTCCTTTTAATTTTTGATTCTTTTTTTGTTACGAAATTTTAGGTTTTAATTCACGAAAATACTTTATATTCGCTTTTTATACTTTAATTCTTTAAATAGAATCTCAAAACAGGTTCCTTTAGAATTTTTGACCTTTAATTCGCCATCGATCTGGTTCACCAAGTTGTGTACCAGACGCAGTCCCAGTGTATCAGTGGATTCCAGGTTAAAATTGGGAGGCAATCCCACCCCGTCATCTCCCAAGATAAGAACGTATTTATCATTAATAGCCTTGATTTTCAGATAAATTGTACCATTTTGTCCATGGGGAAAGGCATATTTCAAGCTGTTGGTTAAAAGTTCATTGATAATGAGTCCGCAGGGTATGGCAGTTTCGATATTTAATTTAACATTCTCTGATGATATCTCGGTTTTCAGGTGACTGGAGTGGGCACTGTAGGTGCTCAGCAGGTTATCTGTTAATTTTTTCACGTACTGTTTAAAATCCACCTTATCCATTTCCCGGGACTGGTAAAGATTCTCGTGAAGGAGGGCCATACTCTTAACCCGGTTTTGACTTTCACGAAAGACACTGATGGCCTCTGGATCCGTTATAAAATTTGATTGAAGGTTCAGGAGGCTGGAGATTATCTGCATGTTATTCTTAACCCGATGGTGGATTTCCTGGAGTAAAATCTCCTTGTCTTTAAGAGAACTCCTAAGTTCCTGTTCTGCCACCATCCTTTCGGATATGTCTCGGGTTATAACAATTATTTCTCCTGTTTGAGGGTCTAAAATTCTTGCTGTAGACTCTACCCAAACATAATTACCTTCCTTATGTTTCAAACGGTAGTTAGTGATGACAATATTCCCCGAAGACACTAATTTAGCCTGATTTTCTTTCACAGATTCAATATCATCAGGATGAATAAAAATAAAGGCACTTTCATCTTCAAGTTCTTCTGGAAGGTAGCCTATTAGTTCCAGAGAATAGGGAGAAGCATAACTATAATTTCCACTATTTTTATGGGTGGATATCATGTCCGATGCATTTTCAGCCAGTAAACGGTAGCGCATCTCACTTTTTTCCAGCTCATGGGAGATACGGTTCTGGTTAATGATGTTGGCCAGGACATTGGCCACGGCCTGTACGAATTCAACATCTAAAGGGCTGAATATACGGTGTTCAACCGTATGAACTCCCATTACACCATATGGATCCTCCAGGGGCCCAATAATAACACTCACTCCGCTGGTAACTCCGTGATCCACAAGTAGTTGTGGTCCTGAAAATCTGGTTTCCAGGGAAAGATCCTCCACGATCACTGGTTTTTCAGAAAGTAAGGTGTAACCAGCCTGTGATTCAAGATTGTCCAGGATAATATAGTTATTATGGTCAGGATCCTCCCATCCCACTCCAGCTTCCATTATAAATTGGTGTTCTTGGGGCAACAGCCTTAAAATTTTACTGTAATCCACCTGGAGAGCTTCGACTAGTATCTCTGTTGTTTTATGGAATATTTCCTTTAAAGAAGCATTTGATAGGGTTAATTGGCTTATTTCGGATAGTGCGGATTGTTGTTTTAGGCGGGAAGTTATTTCCTTTTCCAATTCCTCTTTCTTCCTTAAAAAAAGCTCACGTTGTGATATGTCCTTAAAAATAGTGGCGTATTCATCTTCGCCTACAGAAAACGAGAAAATTTCCAGGTGTTTATTGAATTGAGTTGAATATCCCTCAAAACTCTCTGAATTTTCCACGGATTCCATTTGTTTAAATATATTTAAAAATGAGGGGTCTTCAAAAACATCTTTATTAGTCTGACCTATAACTTCCAGGCAATTAAGTCCGGTAATGTTCTGGAAAGCTTCATTGACATCTACAATCAGGTGGTCTATAGCTTCCCCCTGGGCATTATGGATTATTCGACTTCGAATGATTCCATTTACTGCATTTGGGGTTGCATTAGGGTTAGGTTCGTCTATTACTGAAATAAAATCACTCCCCCTTGTTTTTCCTACTCTGGGAAAACTGTTCTTTGAATTTTGGGATTATGATGATTGTTGTATGTGAATAGGTAAAAATATATCTATGGTGTTAAGGGATGAACCGCATAAATTCACATCACTGTAATCTTGGTGAGAAGGTACTAATTATCCTTCATAAGATTTACACTAAAAAAATGATGTTGATTAATCTTTAAACGGAAAATAATGAACTATGAAATGTAAGGTGACAGAACTTAAAATATGCTTTGAAATTTAAAATAAATCAAAAATAGGGTAAGGGGAATGGACCAGTAAATTGAGAATGGGTAAATGGTATTCCATTCTCTACATACTAATAGATTTACTCTCAGAATTTAATGATCTTTTTGGGCTTCACATTGCTTTCCCAGTCCCAGAAGTGGGCTTCACCATGAGAGATCCGGAATACAACCAGTTCTGGACCTTCGGCAGTGAGTCCAAACTCCGTCAGGAATGGTCGATCTGCCAAGACTTTCTTTTTGATTTCCACGTCATCCAGGAATTCAACCTCACCAGCAACCCGTAACATAGTTCCCACGGCTTCATCGGGATGGTAGAATGCAAATTCCACCTTACCATTTTTCTCCAGCTGCCCTACCATCTCTTTCATGGTGGCTGTCTGGAAGTAAAAACCAGTCTCGTCAGCATACCACATCCCCATTCCCCTAACACGGGGTTGATCCCCTTCAACAGTTGCCAGCCAGGCAACCGGGTTTTCATTGGCGAATTTCACACAATCGGCAAATTCCATATAAAATCCTCCTTCAACATTCTATTAAATTACCTATTCTATGCACTGCCTTATTTTTATGTTTTTTACATTAATTAAATACTGGCAGAAAGGTATGTTGATTTTATATATTGAAAATGCTATATTTAGTGATTGAATATCCAAATTTATGGGGTAAATTAAAAAAACCACCAGTTAGAAATAAAATATTCAAAAACATTCGAGTGAGGTCTGCAATGTTAACCACTGTAGTTGGAAGCTACCCATCACATCCACAGGAACCATCTTCGTTTTCTTCTAAACTATCCTCCCTTCTGGGCAATTACGATCCTTACCAAGCAGCGGTGGAATCCGCGGTTAAGGACCAGGTAAAGTCCGGTGTAAACCTGGTCTCCACCGGGCAGGTACGGGGGGATATGGTGGAAATATTCGCCCGTGAAATAACTGGAATGGCCTGGGAAGAGGGAACCTCCAAGATAAAGGGAAAAATACTCCCCCTCAACTACTCAATAGGTGCTAATGATATCAAAATCGCTTTGAAAACTGCAAATCAGATATCTGGAGAGTTTAATGCAACAGAAAAAGTTTTAATTAACGGTGAATTTAACCAAGCTGCCCGGGGAGTAAAGGGCATAATAACCGGTCCCACTACCCTGGTTTTGTCTTCACGAATGGAAGGATTCTACACCGTGGAAAAACGGGATAAAGCCATCATCGACCTGGCCCACGCCCTTAATCGTGAAGCAAAATACCTGGAAAAGGCCGGTGCCGCACTGATACAATTCGATGAACCCTTCCTCTCCACGGGTATGGCTGATATGAAAACCGCCTACCAGGCCATAAAAATAGCTCAAAATGGATTGAAAATACCCCTGGCCATGCACGTGTGTGGTGATGTGGGACAGATCTTTGGCAAACTCCTGAAATTCCCAGTGGACATCATTGACTGTGAATTTGCCGGTATCCGGAAAAATATGGAAGTCCTCCAGAATACAGATCTAGGGGGTAAAAAGATCGGCTTTGGATGTGTGGACACCAAAACAGAACGAGTGGAAAGCTCAGAAGAAATCCACGCCCTCCTGAAGGAAGGAATGGAAATTATAGGAGCAAATAACATTTTAGTAGACCCGGACTGTGGAATGCGTATGCTACCCCATGAGGTGGCTTATCAAAAACTGAAGAATATGACGGAGGCAGTGGGATGGCTATCCTAATTAAAACCCCCACCATAAAATCTGGTTGGGAAACACTGGTAAAAAGGGTAATGGAAAAAGGTGCAGAAATAAAGGACGAAAGAGGCTCCCTGACACTGGAGATTCGTAACACTGTGGTTAACATTAAAAGGCCGCTGGAACTGGAAATTCCCAAGGGATACTTCTGGAGCGGTGAAAAACTGGAGATATACGCGGAACAGTTCCTGAGTGATGATAAACAGGGATTTGTGTACACCTATGGAAACCGTTTAAGAGGACACTTTGAAGGGATAGATCAGATAGGGGAAGCTATACGACGCCTTAAAAACTGCAGAGAATCTCGAAGGGCCATATCTGTAACCTGGGACCCTACCACCGACACCAAGAACGAAGAAGTACCCTGCATGATACTGGTGGACTTTAAAATAAGGGATGGAAAACTGCACACCACAGGATTATGGCGTTCTCATGACATCTATGGGGCATGGTTCCCCAATGCCGTGGGATTAACCCATCTGGCCAAATATGTTGCAGAAGAAGTGGGAGTGGGAGTGGGAAGTTTAACCATACACTCCATCAGTGCCCACATATACCAGGTGAACTTTGAAGAAGCCTTAAGAGTATAAATCCAGAATAAAAATGGTTCCTATTTATTTTGAGTTTATATATTATTTTTTTAATTTTTGTACCACTGGATTGCTAAATCTAGGAACAAATAAAAAAACTTAAAAATCCCAGCTGATCAAAGGAGTTATAATGAATATACTAAATGGATAAATTTTTATTTATCCCGTGGATTTCACTTTCATTGGAGATGATGAGATGGTAAGTGTTAATTTAGAAGCTAAAAAAACAGTAGACTTAATGATTGAGAATGCAGACGACCTTAACATTGCTGTTCACAAACTGGAAAACGGTTCAACAGTTATCGATGCTGGGGTAGATGTAGCTGGAAGTTTCAAAGCAGGAGAACTCTACACCAAAGTTTGCCTGGGTGGACTGGCAGAAGTGGGAATATCCATCCCTGGAGACCTCTCTGAAAACTTCGCAATACCCTCAGTGAAAATAAAAACTCACCAGCCAGCCATCTCAACTCTTGGATCACAGAAAGCAGGATGGTCTGTGAGTGTAGGTGACTTCTTCGCCCTGGGATCTGGCCCCGCCCGAGCACTGGCCTTAAAACCAGAGGAAACATATGAAGAAATAGGTTACATGGACGAAGCTGACCTGGCCATCATCACCCTGGAATCAGACAAGCTTCCAGGAGTGGATGTCATGGATTACGTGGCTAAAGAATGTAAAGTAGCACCGGAAAATGTCTACGCCCTGGTGGCACCCACCTCATCCCTGGTTGGTTCCATCCAGATCGCCGGAAGAGTGGTGGAAAACGGAACCTACAAAATGCTGGAAGCACTACACTTCGACGTGAACAAGGTTAAACACGCAGCAGGTATAGCTCCCATAGCACCAGTGGACCCGGATGGAATGAAGGCCATGGGAAAAACCAACGACGCAGTTTTATTCGGAGGTCGAACCTACTACTACATAGAATCCGAGACCAAAGACAACCTGAAAGAACTGGCAGAAAAATTACCTTCATCTGCTGCTGATGGATACGGAAAACCATTCTACGATGTCTTCAAAGAAGCCAACTTCGACTTCTTCCAGATCGACAAAGGAATGTTCGCACCAGCCGAAGTAGTTATCAACGACCTCACCACCGGAGAATTATTCCGGGGTGGATACGTAAACGTGGAACTACTGAAAAAGTCCTTTGGAATATAAGGGTGAACCAACACCCTTTTCTTATATTTTCTGAATTTTTATATTTTTCACACATAAAATGACCATTAAAGCCCCTGATATGTCCAGTAATTACTTATTTTTAATTTAGAAGGTAACTCATATTATTTTGAGAATTAACTTTAGAATGAATCAATGTCTATCCTGAGAGGACTCGTTCTGCTTTTATTTTAGGGCTATAAGTTTTACCACAAAAGTTGTTGTAAATTTTTACAAATATTCATATAAATCCAGTAACAATAGCAAGACCAAAGACTGATCAAAAGATTTAATCAAAAAACTGATCTATCATAATTCAATTTAATCAATAAAAGACTGGTCTATTAATTATATTCAATTAATCAAAACTTGCAAACCAGCAGTGTGATAAACATGAAAATTGGAATCTGCGATACTACCTTCGCCCGTTACGACATGGCCTCGGCAGCCATAAATGAGATAAAACAGCATGTGGGCAACAATAAAATAATCCGAAGAACAGTTCCTGGTGTTAAGGACCTGCCAGTGGCCTGTAAAAAGCTCATTGAAGAGGAAGGCTGTGAAGTGGTCATGGCCCTGGGAATGCCAGGACCAGAGGTAATGGATAAAACTTGTGCTCATGAGGCCTCTACTGGACTTATCCAGGCGCAACTCATGACCAATACCCATATCCTGGAAGTCTTCGTCCACGAGGATGAGGGAGTGGATGAGAAGGACCTAAAATTCCTTGCGGATAACCGTGCCCGGGAACATGCTCAGAACCTGGTTAAAATGTTCTTTAAAAAGGGAGCACTGGAGAAGGAAGCCGGGATGGGAATGAGAGAAGGACATCCAGATAAAGGCCCATTATAATCCTATTTAATCCTTTATAATCCCATTTAATCTTCCTTTTATTCTTATTATAATTCCTAATATTTATTTCTCATTTTAATTCATTATTCTTTATAATTCCTTCAATCTAATTAATTGAATATTTTTTTCAAGTCTTTATTTTCCCATCCAAAACCTCAATGGTCCTTTCGGCCAGTGCAGCCACCTTCAAGTCGTGGGTTACCATGATCAGGGTTACCTGCTCCTTATCATGGAGATCCTTGAGAAGGTTCAGTATCATATCTCCGTTTTTGGAATCCAGGGAACCGGTGGGCTCATCAGCCAGTATTATGGAGGGATCATTGGCCAGGGACCGGGCAATGGCCACCCTTTGCCTTTCACCACCAGAAAGCTCGGTGGGTTTTCGGGAAGTTTTATCCGAGAGATTCATATAATCCAACAGTTCCAGAGCCTTTTCTCTCATCTGCCTGCCAGATA
>NPID01000485.1_pt1:62500-67500 | contig 167148 bp, 163 predicted proteins | sample 8637491 | NCBI WGS metagenome assembly NPID01 (sample SAMN07420843, study PRJNA396082) | bioreactor metagenome | isolation source: sample BA6 brine-fed electro-methanogenic bioreactor BA | place: Japan: Kochi | collected 2016-06-14
TGAAAATAGGAAACACCCAGATAGTAGTGGGTGCCAAACCCCAGATCGGTGAACCATTCCCGGACACACCCAATGTGGGTGTCTTAATAACCAACTCAGAACTTAATCCCATGGCTGCCCCTAACTTTGAAGCCGGACCTCCCAATGAAACCTCAGTGGAGCTTTCCAGGGTAACTGACCGTTGTATAAGGGAAGGAAAAGTGGTGGACCTTGAAAAATTAACCATCATACCCGGTAAAAAGGTGTGGATGATATTCATGGACCTGCACATCATAGACTACGATGGCAACCTCATGGATGCTGCTGTTCTGGGCAGTCTCGCTGCCCTCATGGATGCCAAGATACCCAGCACCACCATAGATGGTGATGAAGTGGTCATTGACTACGAACAGATGGTACCCCTCCCCATTAAAGAACAACCCCTTATGTGCACCCTGGCCAAGATCGGGGGAGAACTGGTGGTTGACCCTTCACTGGAAGAGGATGATGTCCTGGATGCCAGGATATCCATAGGTGTGCGGGCCGATGGCAGCATATGCGCCATGCAAAAAGGTGGATCAGTACCCCTCACCCGTGAAGAAGTCTTAAAAGCAGTGGGAATAGCTCAAAAGAAGACAGAAGAACTTCGTGAGAATGTTTCCAAAATATTTAAATAAATCATAAAATACTAACTGTAAAACTGACCTATCTCAGTAAGTACTAGTAAGTACAGTGACTAGGTGATCAGGGTGAAATATCCTGATTCCTTTCAATTTAAAAAAAATTCAATATAAACAAATAGGTGATAATTATGGCAAGAACTAAAAAAGTAGGTATAACCGGAAAATTCGGTGCCCGGTACGGTAGGAAAGCAAAAAGAACCGTGAAATCCATCGAAGAAAACATGAAAAAAGATCACATCTGTCCTAAATGTGACCGTCCTGGAGTTAAAAGGACTGCCGCAGGCATATGGAAATGCCGCAAATGTGGAGCAGTCTTCACCGGCGGAGCATACCTGCCAAACACACCCATGGGCAGAACTGCCACCAGGAACATTAAGAGGATTGTTGGAGGTTTATAATTGTATAAATGTGATAAATGTGGCACACTGGTAGATATCAAAGGATACACAGAATCCAAATGTCCCAGTTGCCGATACCGGATACTCTTCAAGGAGATACCTCCGGTGAGAAGACAGGTTAAAGCCCGCTAATTCTTAGCGGATTTTTACCCCCTAATTCGGTTAAATTCATGTTGATTACCACTTCCCGAAAACCATCCCAGCGCACCCGAACATTCTGCCGTGGACTGGAACGAGTACTTAAAGCCCGATCTGTCAACCGGGGTAAAATGAGCCTCCGTGATGTCTTTTTAAAGGCAAAAGCAATGGAAGCGGACTGGGTACTGGTGGTAACTGAACGGGATGGCAATCCCGGTGGGATGGAGGTTTACCAAGATGGTGAACTCTTCACCAGCCTGTGGCTTACTGCTGACCTGGATGGTTCCCGTGGGAAAAAGGAGAGGGTGAAGATGAAAAAGGATAAACTTCATCTTCGCTGTGAAGTGGATGAATTAACTGATCTGGTGCATAAGATTTTTTCAATACCCCTTGAGGATCCCCGGAACCCATCTGATTCCAACCTGCTACGTATCAGTTTCAATAAACAAAAATCCCGACCTTTACTGGAGTTTTTTGATGACAATGCCCAGGTCACCGGGCCACGTATATATCTTCAGGAATGGAAACTGGCCGGTGATCAGGGATGAATCCGCTTAAAGAGGTTGAAACCCAGATAGAGATTGAATTCCCTTCTAAAATGGATGCCGAGATTGCATTAAAGGCAATTGGACCTGAAATAATGGATTCGCCATCGGAAAGGACTAGAACCGGGATTGAATGCCGTGAAAAAACAGTGAAGATAACCATCACTGCCCGGGACACACCTTCCCTCCGGGCCTCCCTGAATTCCTATCTGCGCTGGCTGATACTTTCACAGCAGATTCTGGAATTAAAACATGATATGCACAATCATTGATTATGCCCGATTCATTGAATACTGGATCCTAAATTAAAATCATTTAAATACGGATTTACTTGAATTAATGGATTATTTGAACTTGTAAGTAATTTGAGGTGAAAAATATGGAAATTCCCCAGAACATCCAACATCAACTAGCACAATTCCAGCAGATGCAGCAACAGGCCCAGGCCATAACCATGCAGAAACAGAGTGTGGACCTCCAGATAAGGGAAACTGAAAAGGCCCTGGAAGAACTGGAAAAAGTGGAAGATGATGCTGAAGTTTACAAAACCGCAGGAAATCTGCTCATCAAAATGGCCAAACCAGAGTTAACCGAAGAAATGACCGAAAAACTGGAAACCCTCAAGCTCCGGGAAAAAACCGTAGCCCGACAGGAAGAAAGGGTCATGAAACGGTTACAGGAAATGCAGGAAAACCTGCAGGAATCCATGCAGATGCAACCAGGTATGGGTAACTAATACCCCACCTACCATTTTATACATTTTTATACTACTTAATCAGTAAACGGCTAAAACCCGTAAAAAATTAGAATTAAAGGTAAACTGAGGTTACCAGTTTGAAAAAATTAACCGACCAGGAGATGGAGAACATCTCTGAAGCTGCGGCAGTGGCTGCAGAAAATTATATCTTTTCCAAGATATCCAAAAAAGAAGTCCTTGATCTGGAATTAAGAGTAGAATTCCATGAAGCCACTGAAGAAAATGGACTGGACGTGGATGTTGAGGTAGAACTATTTTTAGACGAACTCTCCACAGCCGATGATTCCCTGGCTGACGAAGCAGCTCAGGTTGCCCTGGAAGAGATTGATAGACAGGTTGAAAAGCTGTCTGAGTGATTTTATTTTTTCTATTTTTACTGCAAATAAGATTATCAAGGGAAATTGCTCCAGATAATCCCAGTTTTTGTAATGAGGGTAACATCCTTATCAAACATCATCTTCTGTCACTATTCAATTTACATCATATTTATAAGATGCTTCGATTTTATTTAAAATTAATATAATGGTGAGGGATGGGGAGGAAAAATGGAATCAAACATATCTGTTAAAGAGGTAAATAAAACCGTAATTTTACTGATTGCTACTTTGGCCACATTTTTAACACCATTTATGGGGACTTCCCTGATTATTGCCCTCCCCACAATTGCCAATGATTTAACAGTTAATGCCATTCTTTTAAGCTGGATTTCGACTGCTTATATTTTAACATCAGCCATGTTCGCCGTTCCCTTCGGTAAAATAGCTGATATCTATGGGATGAAAAAGATTTTCACCTACGGGATCGTGATCTTAACCATCTCCACGTTCCTGGCAGCCATATCTCCTTCTGCTGAATTTCTGGTGGTAACCCGGGCGGTTCAAGGTATTGCCAGTGCTATGATATTCGTTACTGGGCTGGCCATTATAACCTCAGTATTCCCTCCCCAGGAAAGAGGCAAAGCCATAGGAATAAATATCACCGCTGCCTATGTGGGCCTGGTCATGGGACCTGTCCTGGGAGGTTTTTTAACACAGTATCTGGGTTGGAGAAGTGTTTTTTATTTTATTGTACCCCTCTGTCTGATGGTGTTGGTTCTGGTGATTTGGAAAATGAAAGGGGAATGGGGAGAATGCAAAGGGGAGAAATTAGATAACTGGGGAACTTTACTTTACATTCTCATGCTGGCCTTGGTGCTAATAGGATTTTCCACCATCACCGAAACTTTGGGAATGGTAATGGTCATTTTGGGAATTATAGGATTCATTGGTTTTGTTTTATGGGAGTTAAGGGTTGAAAACCCCGTTTTAGAGGTGAAATTATTCTTTAAAAATAGAAGGTTTGCCTTCTCTAATTTAGCAACGCTAATCAGTTATATAAGTACATTTGCCGTGAGTTTCCTGCTTAGTTTATATTTACAGTACATAAAAGGATTTGATCCCAGAATAACCGGATTAATTCTGGTTGTTCAAACGGTTATCATGGTTGTCATGTCCCCGGTAGCAGGGAAACTTTCGGATAGGTTTGACCCTGGAAAATTAGCTTCACTGGGAATGGCCATTATCACCATTGGACTGTTAATCCTTTCGTTCATAAGCGATGCAACCAGTCTGTACGTTATAATTTTAGCTTTAGCTATTATCGGGCTGGGTATAGGAATATTTTCAGCACCCAATACCAATGCCATCATGGGATCTGTAGAAAGGAGATATTTTGGAGTGTCTTCGGCAATCCTAAGCACAATGAGACTTTTAGGCCAAACCTTTGGTATGGGATTAATTTTAGTGATATTTGCCGTTTATATTGGGGCGGTTCAGTTCACTCCTCAAAATTATCCCGACCTATTAACCAGTATTAGGGTAACCTTCATTATTTCCGTAATTTTAAGTGTAATAGCTGTCTTTGCATCTCTGGCCCGAAACAGAAAATGATGAAATTATTTTTTCCTAAATTTTGTCATGTTAAAAGAAATATTAATGTTACGGGATGCATTAACTAATCATAAATAACTCCATCTTTATAAAGGATGGACGTGTTGGGGGCAAGATTGTGAAAAAAACCACTCGCACTAGACAAAAATCTGGACAGGGCCTGGAAAAGAAGGAAGGGGAAAATGCAGTCCTGGCGAAGATAGCGGCGATGCCGGGACCTTATCATGCCATGGGGGAGCGACTCCATGCCCTCATCAAAGCCAGCGCACCAGTCCTCACACCGAAAACATGGTATGGGATGCCGGCATATGCCAAGGACGGCAAGGTCATCTGCTTCTTCCGTGGTGACAAAAACGAGAGGTACTTGACACTGGGCTTTTCCGAGGACGCTAACCTCGACGAAGATAACATGTGGCCGACTTCCTATGCTTTGAAGAAGTTAACTGCCACCGAAGAGGAAAGAATCGCGGAACTCGTGAAGAAGGCTGTGAGTTAAGATGATTTCATGATTGAGTTGAGTTCATTCGAGTAGTGTATGGTCCTTATTTGGTACCGCAGTAAACTCTTTAATT
>NPID01000485.1_pt1:92500-97500 | contig 167148 bp, 163 predicted proteins | sample 8637491 | NCBI WGS metagenome assembly NPID01 (sample SAMN07420843, study PRJNA396082) | bioreactor metagenome | isolation source: sample BA6 brine-fed electro-methanogenic bioreactor BA | place: Japan: Kochi | collected 2016-06-14
TCCAGCCACCAACATAGCTGCCCTGTCCATGATACTGGCTAAATTCAAGAAAAGATTCTTAACCATCTACCTCTTCTCTATTGTGGCCGTGTCCATTATCATGGGATATATGGTTAATTTATTCAGTGATTTCTTTTTACACGCAGTCACCATCACCAATCTAGGTGTGTACACGGGATTCATTCCCTTTTCAGCCAAACTATTATCTGCAGCCATATTGATTGTGCTGCTGGTTTATGGAGTGTACCGAAGCCAAATCAAACCCCGTAGGGTGTACTGAAAAATAAATAATATGGCCCTTAATTGAGGGGATAAACCTTAAAATGATTATCAGTGATTTTTTTAATTGAAATCAGTACTTAACCTAAGATATTTAAACGGCCCATTCCTTTTTCACATCACTCAAAGTCACAGCCTGGGGCAGGTAATCCTTTACCATCCGGTTTACGAAGGTGGTGTAAAAATTGTTACTGGAGAAGACTGCTCGGGGGGTATCATCAACTTGTATCCTTCCATTGAAGATCAACATGCACCTCTGGGAGTATTCTGCTGCAAAATCAAGGTCATGGGTGGTCATCACAATGGTCAACCCTTTTTTCTGTAGTTTTTTCAGTAAATCTGCAAGATTAAGCTTGCTAACCGGGTCCATCCCCTTGGTCGGCTCATCCAAAAAGAGTACATCTGGTCTGGTTAAAAGAGCCTTTACAATGGCTATTTTCTGCTGTTCACCACCACTGCAGTCATAAGGATGTTTATCCAGAAGACTGGACAGTTCAAAAAGTTTGATCAGTTCCATTTTTTCGTTTTCGGATAGGGAAGAGTTGTTTTTAGGGTCAAAAGATCTTTTAGGATCAAAAGATTCTTTAGATGCAGGAGTTTTAGTTACAGAGTTAGAAGCTTTGGATTTAAAAATAGATTTAAATAATTTACTTTCTCTTTTTTTCTCAGTAGGTAAATGATCTTCCAAGGAGACTTCTTGAAACTCTTCCTGAACTGTTTCCTGCCGGAAATGAATCATGGGGTTTTGATGAACATATCCCCGGTTCAGATCTTCTCGGTAACGGATTTTACCCTTTTTAGGTTTCATCAGTCCAGCCAGTATCTGTAACAGGGTTGTTTTGCCGGTTCCATTACCTCCCAGTATACTGAGGAATTCTCCCTGATGGATATCCATAAAAATTCCCTTTAAAACAATGTGTTCCGGCACATAACCGAACCAGATATCTTTACAACTTAGCAGGGTATTTTTTGATTTATCAACCTGGGCTCTGTTATCTAGGGTTATGTTATTGTATTTCTCATAATTCCCGGATTTTGTGGGGTGCAGGGATGCTTGGAATGTTTCTAACTCCTGGTTTAGGAGATTCAGATTACTACGTCCTTCCCTTATGTTGAGGGGTATTTCCAGATTACCCAGATAGTCATACCTGGACTGGAGTAGGAAGTTTATCCGGGTAACATAGGGGAGGTAATTGCTGAAAACATGGTCTGAACATGCCTGGGAACATATATGGCGTGGTTTATCACTGTACTGCACGCATCCCTCCTTTAGAAAAACCGCTTTGTCAATGAAGGGGAACATGTTGTCTATTTTGTGTTCGGTGGCCATTATGGTAATGGAAAATTCTTCATTCAACCGGCGGAGTATGGACAGAAAATCGTAGGCAGCAATGGGGTCCAGCTGTGATGTGGGTTCATCCAAGAGGAGTACCCTAGGCTTTAAAACCAGAAGAGAACACAGGTTAACCAGCTGTTTTTGACCACCGGAGAGTTCATTGACATTTCGGTATAGATGTTTATCCAGACCGAAAAATGCGGTCATCTCTGCCACCCTGTTTCTAATTTCACCGGTGGACAGCCCAATGTTTTCCAGGGGAAAGGCAATTTCCTGGAGTACATTATCGGATACCATCTGATCTTCTGGATTTTGAAACAGAAACCCGATCTCAGAGGCAGATTGTTCAGGGGGCATATCCCGTATGTTCTGACCATCATAGTAAATAATACCATCAGAGTCCCCAGAAGGATGTATTTCATTTTTAAGATTTGATAATAAGGTTGTTTTCCCGGAACCCGATGGTCCGCAGAGTAAAATGAATTCTCCTTCACCAACCTCCAGATTGATCCGGGAAAGTGTGTTCTCTTGATGGGGGTAACGGAAACTGAAATCTTCAAACTTAATTAAACTCATTTAAGCATCTCCTAATTTTAGAATTTGTTAGTGATAACTTGGATTTTTTTTAAATCCAGGGAATTAATGTATTAATACCATGTTAATCTTTCCCGGAATTCCAGGTAGATAATAGGCAGTAACAGGGCCAGGAATGTGAAATAATACAGGTTAACCAGGTTTTCAGAAACATTAAAACTCAGGGTGGGGTAAATTTCTATTCTCCCGTAACCCTGCATGAGGCCCATCACGCTTATTAAAACCGTTATGATAATAAAAGAAAGGAATATATAATCTGTTCTCCTGAATTTATAGGAAAGATAACTGGTTCTCTCTTTAATACCGTAACCCCTTGACTTCATTGATTTGGCCGTGAGCATAGACTCTTCCAGTGACCAGGATACCACCACTGCCAGCAGATGGGCGGTTCTTTTAATTTTATCCATCCATGAGTGGTTACCTTCCGGATGGGTGTTAGCACTGTTAAATTTTGAGATATTATTCACCTCAGTTAACCGGTAATTCAAGAGGGGGATAAAGCGCAGGGCCATTATGGTCACCATTGAAATGTGGGGGAATCTTTTTGAGAAAAGATAAAGCATTTCCTGGTAAGAAACAGCTCTATTGTAAGAAGAGAATACTAATAATATAATTAAAAGGGACAGGCTCATTAGTACCCCATAAACCAGGGCTTCCATGGTGATAAAAAAGTTTCCCATTATATATATTGGGGTGGTTCCCACATGGGATGTCAGGGGATTCAGGATAATAATCAGGATGGACATGGGGATGAAAAATTTGATTACATTTTTAAATTCACGGCTGATGCCCTGTAAGGCTATCAAAACAGAAATACAGACTAAAAAGGATACAAGGTAGTAGGGATCGTTGTACAAGAATGCAAAGATTATCAAAATAAAATAATACAGTACATAAACTGCAGGGTGGATGACGGTTAGTTTCACTGTTGACCTCCATTAGCGGTGTGATCATATCTAAAATAGATTTAAGGGACCTATCTGGTATTAGGTCCCTCATGGCACCGTTAGGAAAACTGCGGAGGTTTACTGGACCCTAGTGGTGTCATTTTTTTTAATTATAGGTGTATGGATTTGTCAACCATTCCTTGGACTTACTATTATATAAACTTTACTTGATTATTTTTCAATTATAATGGAAATATTTATATTAAGATATATTTTAATTAATTTCAAGCATATTTGAATAATTTCAAATTTGCTTAAATAACAAAAAGGAGGTGAAAATCTTGAGAAAACAAACGATTTTACTAGTAACGACAATTGTTTTCGCACTGCTTCTGTGTGGAGCAGTATCAGCAGAAGATTCACAGGGGGTAGGAGGTATTGGTAATGCTACTCAAAATTCAAGTTCCAATAGCAGTGAAACAGTAATTGACCCCGAGATAACACTGAATATAACCCTGGAACATCCCGAGGCACTGGAGGATGATAGGTTACCATCAGTAAATGTAACTGACAGTAACGGGAACGTGGTTAGCGGAGCAACCGTAACCAGTCTGGGAAATAACCTTTACCGTGTTAACTTCGCCAGCAGTCAGACCAGTTTCATCCTGAACATAAGTGCCCTGGGACATGTACCTCAGACCGTGAATGTTTTGGTTTCTAAGAGGGATGCAACGGATCCCACACTCTATGGTTCCGCAAATGTGAATTTGAGGGCTTATAATCTGCTTATAATAAGTGGATGCCCAAACTATGCCAAACCATTCGTTGATTCCAACAAAAAACTCAGGGAAAGGGGTTACTACTTCAACTTGAACTTCTACACCAATGAAGATCTCACATCTGCCGATATCCGGGCGAAAATAAAACAGCTGGCATCCAAGGCGGATCTAATAATCATAGAGATGATCAGTGAATCCAGCACACTATCCAATTTAATGCCACTTTTATCAGATCCAAATGCTAAAATAATGGCTTTAAGATGTGGAGTTGCATTTTTGAACAATACAAGTATTGATTCCAACGACACAGAGCTTCGTGCTTATTGGGATGGTACTGGTGCAGATAACATGGAGAAGTTCCAGCTCCGGGCACTTCAAAGGGTTGGTATGTTAGTTGAGGCTTCTGAAGACCTCAATGTGGTTAACTATCCTACTGAGTTCATATATCATCCAGATTCAACAACACCCCAATTTGCCACATGGAATGATTACCTGAACTGGTACACTCAGAGTGGGCACTACCGATCTGGTAAGGCATGGGTAGGTATAATGATGTATGCATCCATGTTCTTTAATGGAAACAGTGACATGGCCCTGAGTATACTTAGAAGTATTGAATCCAAAGGTTTAAACGTGGTTTTGACTGTAACTGCCTCAAGCGATATTGCAAGGGCAAATGCCATACTCAATTACTTTTTGGATGGTAACATGTCCAGAATAAGCGCCCTTGTGGCTTGTGTTGGCTACAACATAATCTACAACAACCCCCAGAACAGTACGGATCTCCTAAAGAGGATGAATATACCTATATTTGCTCCAATCTATGCTTCAGACCTTGAAACCTGGAAAAATAGTTCTTCAGGACTTTCCAGTGAAATTTACTGGCAGGTAGCCTGGCCTGAAATGGAGGGGCGGATAGAGCCCATTATCATGGGTGGTGTTGAATCGGCAGAAACTGACCCTTTCACTGGTATTATTGTAAAAAATTACCATCCGCTATCAGATCGGATAGAAAGAATAACCAACAGGGTTTACAACTGGATAGCACTCCAAACACTCCCTAATAATTTAAAAAAGATAGCAATTATCTATTACAATTCTGCAGGGGGTAAAGATGGAGTTGGT
>NPID01000485.1_pt1:105000-110000 | contig 167148 bp, 163 predicted proteins | sample 8637491 | NCBI WGS metagenome assembly NPID01 (sample SAMN07420843, study PRJNA396082) | bioreactor metagenome | isolation source: sample BA6 brine-fed electro-methanogenic bioreactor BA | place: Japan: Kochi | collected 2016-06-14
GTCAAATGGAACCGGCATTTTAGGAGGAGTCCCTACTCAAGTTTTATTAATTCCCCCCACCCAAGATAGTTTATGGCTAAATTTTTGCTTATGGGTCCGGTGACCCGTGACACCAATTTAAAAAGTGATTCCACCTGTAAAGGGATAGGTGGCCCGGTTTACTATCAGGCTGGAGTACTATCCTCATTAAAATCAGATGTAACTGCCGTAGTAACCCTGGGGAAAGAAGATGCTAATTTGTTGACTTATTTTTCTAAGGATACTCAGTTAAAACCAGTGTGGGGAAGGGAAACCATGCAGTTTGAGAATTTCTACCCTGACGAAGACCCCAACCACAGGGTGCAAAGGGCCTGCATACCTTACAATCCCCTGGAAGTGTCCCATCTTGATTTTTTGGAACTGGAAACCTTTAACGCTGTACTAATTTCACCATTATCACCCAGGGATATACCACTGGAAACCATTAAGCACATCTTTGAAAGTGGAACAAGGGTATATCTGGGGGTTCAAGGGTATCTTCGCCATTTAGAAGGTCAAAATGTTGTTCTAAAGCCCTGGAAGCAGTATAAAAATTTTTTAAAATATGTTAATTTTTTGTTTATGGATGAGGTGGAAGCCCGGGTGATCACTGGAGATTCCTCCACTTCCCTGCTGGAAATTTCCCGGGGCATCTCCCTCCTGGGACCAGAGGAAGTCATCATCACTCGTGGTGATAAGGGATCCCTGATTTATTCCCGCCACCATGATAAATCTTACTCCATACCTACCTATCCACCCCAGGAAAGGGTGGACCCTACTGGACTGGGTGATAGTTACCTGGCAGCTTATGCCTTCAGGAAACAGAAAACCTCAGACCCCCGTGAGTGTGGAATTTTCTCATCCATAGTATCCTCCTTAAAACTGGAAAAAAAAGGAGCTTTTCAGGGGAATATAAATATAATTAATCAGCGGATCCAGGAATTAAAACTGTAGTTTTGGCATTCAAATAAAGATATAGGTATTCATAGAGGGATAGGGTATTAACAATAGAAGAGTACTCAAAAATAGAAGTTAAAGGGTAGAGGACATCGGTATTTATTAGTCCCCTTACTTCGGTGTTTATTATATCATAAACTGCAGTACCAGGAATGGTAATAAGCCCGCTGCAAAGAACATTACAATTCCGATAAGGGTATAATCTTTTTTCCTGTCCATAATTCCACTGCAGAGCAGGATTATCCCGGCAAAGGCCAGTAGTGGTGGAAGTATATGGGAGAAAAGTATAGTTACATTGGTCATATCAATCAAATCTCCAATCGGTAATTATTGTGAAGTCATCTCTTTTGTTAAATATTTCTTTATTGAACTTACACTATTAAGGCTTTGGTGAGTAAACTGACTTTCACACCCTTCACTTGTCCCGAGTCAGGATGGAAATGCCAGTTTAAAAACACCTCATTAGATTAATTCATGTAATAAATCCTTTCTGGACCGATACTGTAGAGACCATCACTGTAAGGGTAGAATGTGTTGAGGATGGTGTGTATATTGTAGTAGACCTGAAATGCACTTTTCTTTTTGGCGGCGTACTGATTAACATTCACATCAGTGTAGTTCTTGGTCAGGGCCGAGGTCACTGCCCGGTTGGCATGGTAGTAGTAGATTGGGAACTGCCGGTACTTCAGGTTGGGATATTTATCCTTCATCATCTTCATTCCCTGTTGACAGGCCAGATGATCACCATTTCCATCTCCGGTGGTGGTGTAAAAGACTGTGTAACCCTCCTTGAGGTACAGGTTTTCCATGGTGGTAAACACCACATTGGCGTTGAGGGCACCATCATCAAAGCTGTGTATATTGTAACTGGTGCATCCAAAAATGCCCATGACCTTTTTAAAGGAGTCTTCCCGGATTAGTTTTTTTCTCTCAGATGCAGTGGCATTGGCAGGAATTGATACATCATAGTAGTTAGTTACCGTGAGCAACTGGGAAGTTACGGCATCACCAGAGGTCATGAGCTCGAAGTGTACTGGGGAGCCATCCTCCATTATCCTCTGAACTGTTCCACCCACCCCTATGGTCTCATCATCGGCATGAGGTATAATGAAAGCCACCTTCTCTGGTGTGGATGAGGTGTTTCCCGTCCCATTATCCGCAGTTTGGGTAGTATTATTACTGTTATTGGACTGAATACCCGAAGATCCATTTTCTGCCGAGAAGGTAGGGAATAATGCAATGAATAAAATCAAGGGTATTGCTAAGAGTAAGATGATTATTGTCTTTTTCATTTTCATAACCTTAAATCTATGCCTATCCAAATCTATAATCTATTTAGAGCCAATTAAATATAAATAGGTTGCTGTATTCCTCTTATCAAATTTATCTTCATTTAAGGAGGGGCAACTTGCCCATTATCCATTCTCATTCTTTAGAAAAAATATAAAAAAAGGGTTAGAGAAGATTTTTTTTAGATATCTATGTTACAAGGGGTCCACTGCAGTTAACTGGCAGTGAACGTACCTTTCTGCTGCAGTGTAACCTGGAGGCCAGCAGGTTCCCAGCACCAGTTCCTTTTGACCGGCAGGGAATTGAATGAGGTTGGTCTTGTAATCGTATCTAATATCGTTGTTGGAGACCACCTGGTAGGTGTATTCCTTCTGGGTTAGATAATCATTGATGTAAATCTTATCTCCCACCTGCAGGTTTTCAATGTGATTGAATGGTGCAGAATACCGGGTGTGGTGTCCTAACAATCCCACTGAACCTTTCTGACCGGGGTAGAAACTCTTGGGTAAACTACTGCTCGGGTCAGAATAGTGGTAAACCGAGCCCATGGCATTTAAAGTGTCAGAGCGAATATTCCAGGTTACTCCCAGTCGGGGTATGGTCACCGTTCCAAAAGTGGGCATACTGGCCAGTTGGGCAGAGTTGATCTGGAGACTGTTTTTAACAGCATCCACTGCTGCACTGGTTTCGGATCCTTTCAAACCTTTCAGTACGGATTCAACACTGAATCCTTCCTGAGGATAACTGAACACTACACTGTAAAGTGCTCCATTGTTGTTAACCCATATCTCCTTTTGTTCGGAGGTAGAACCATTACCCTGAATTTGATAACTATTATAATAACCAGTGTTCCCCTTAACATCGATCTTGTTACTGGAAGTGAGTTTTACATTACTTTCTGACTCCTTAACCAGTTCCGGAACGAAATCCGTGGAAACATTGTATCCGGAAGGCATCACCTGACGGTTGACCGTGATGTTCATACCTGTTTCCGGGTCTTTAAAGGCCACTATTTGAGATCCCTGAGTTGAAACTTGCTGCCAACTGGAGGGATAATCAAAGGAAACCTCCCCATTCTCGTAGTGTTTGGTTTCTATATGGGCACTGCCCGAGGTCATGGTGATGGCCAATAGAACTACCACCAAAACAGCAATCCCAATTAAAACATACTTCTTCAAATAAAAATCTCCCTAAAACTTTTTTTTCCTTGAATTAATTGATTTTACTTTAATTAGATAATATTAAGTTGATAAGCACGGAATAAATCGAAAAAACCGTCCCCTTGAAAATTTTTTAAAAAACCACATTTAAGTGTTTTATTTTGTGTAGATACTCCACATTAATAAAAGTTATGATCACCAGTTTAACAGGGTTCTCCTCAGTTCTTTCTCTGATTCGGCGATTAACTCGATCTTTTCTACCTTAATTCCCTGGTTGTTTAAGTATCCTGCTAACTCCACAGGGCTGGTACTTTCATCCACATCGGTAATCACTGAACTGTTTTCCCGGCAGATAGTCTGGGCACCGTAGAGTTCTAATGCCTCCTGGGTTTTTTCCAGATCATCGGTTTTCAACCGGAAGGAACGGGTTTTATGGGAGATCTGGGCAATGTCAATGTTCAGTCTTTGCAGTACCACCAGAACGTGCTTATCCAGAGCAGCTTCCAGAACTTCAATGTCAATGATGTCCTTTTTCATGTTGATACGCACTGATTGACATATCTGGGCCACATCACGGGCGTGGGCGAAACTGGGCTGCAGACCTTCCCCGCCATTGTTTTTGGGCTGGTAAACCTTCATGAACCTTCCCAGGATTTCTGGCTGGTAAGTCTCCCGGAGATCCTCTAAATTTCTGCGGAAAACCTCGGTTACTTCTTCCACCTCGGGATTTTTAAGGAAAATATGAAGGGGGGCCCGGCGAAGGTGGGCTTCATCCATGATACTTATGTCCAGGTTGGTGGAGAATGCCGGGATAAAGTGAGTGTGCAGTATAACCGGGATACCCCGGACATAGACCACATCCTTCTTGTTCTCCATAGGGACAATTAAACGGTTGAGAATGAGTTCATGGTCATCACGCTGTCTTCCCAAATCATCAATTAACAGAATACCTCCGTTAGCCTTAATCAGGGGAGATGTTTCGTAAACACCCTTATTAGGATCGTAATTAGTTTCTAACTTATTTAAACTAAGTTCAGCTCCAGTTAAAACAAATGGGGCGTGAATTTTAACCCAACGTGGATCATCAGGTTGTTCTTCGCACATTTTATGGAAATCAGGGTCGTAAAGTTGTATGATCTTCCCACCGAATTCAATGTACTTGGGCATTACCAGGGGGGGCAGAAGATCAGGCATGGTGCTGATGATAAAGGTTTTACCAGTTCCCGGAGGACCGTAGACGAAGATACCCTTACCAATAATACACGATTCAATGAGGGCTTCTTTAGCATAATCCACTCCTACCACTTGGTGGAAAGTTTCATCCACCACTTCGGGTGGTATTTGCAGGGGATAACGGTGTTGCAACTGGATCTTCATGATCTGATAGTACTCTTCGAAGGGTACAGGGGCAATACCAATGTAGGGATTATCTTCTGCAATCCCCCTTACTTTTTCACGTCCCTTCCGGGTTATAGCGTATTCTACACTGGAAAAAAGGAATCCCCCACTCACCGGGGCACAAAAACCGCTCTTTTCCATTTTGCTTAAATTTTCTTCCAAAATATCCCAGTGAAT
>NPID01000485.1_pt1:115000-132500 | contig 167148 bp, 163 predicted proteins | sample 8637491 | NCBI WGS metagenome assembly NPID01 (sample SAMN07420843, study PRJNA396082) | bioreactor metagenome | isolation source: sample BA6 brine-fed electro-methanogenic bioreactor BA | place: Japan: Kochi | collected 2016-06-14
GCAGAACATCCTTAATCCCAGAACAGTTTCAGGTTGTAGAACACTCTTAATCCCAGAACAGTTTTTAATTGCAGAACCTAATCCAGAACATTCCAGGTACTGGTTTTTATTCCCAGATCATTTAACTGGTCTTCAACTGATTCTTCACTGCTGTAGGGTAATATCTGTCCAGTCATAAGGGGAGCGGATTGTTTCAATGATTTTAAGTTCTTTTCTGCCACTTCCTGCCAGAGTTTCAACCAGCCTTTCCCTGGTTTTTCCAGTTTCGGTTCTTTAATCCCCAGATGTTCCTTCCACAGGGAATCTCGCAGTTTCACAATCTCGTCACCGGCACCCTTATCTGCTCCCGGTAAAATAACGTTCATTTCCATGTTACGATGGAATTCCAGGTCAAAAAAACCTTCCAGTTCATTTACATGGGTGAGGGAGGAACCATCCAGGTTGGCTGTACCCACTGTGGCCCAGATATCATCTACCACTGCCACCTTGGTGTGCACGTACACCGGTTGTATGGTGAAATTCTGTTTCTCCCATCCGGTGGACCACAGAGTGAAAAAGCCGATCTGGGGATGGTCCAGAATATCTTTAAATGTTTTTATCCCCACTTTCTCCAGGCACCGGTTCTGCCACCCTTTGTACCCTGGGTTGTCTGGGTTCTCGTTCATGACCACTATGACCTCTAAATCATGATTACGGCCCATAACACCTTTTAAAGCTTTAATTATACTCTTGTTGGTTAGAAACTGGTTTTCAAGGTATATGAATTGTTTGGCCTGGGCCAATGCCCGGCGGTAACCTTCAAAGATTCCCAGTTCACCCTCTTCATTTAATGTTTCCGGGGTAACGGATCGGACCATCTGCACCGGTGTTTTACCGGCAGGATTGGAAACTGGATTCCTGGTGGGGGGTTCTATTTTCCCCTGTCCCTGGTATTCTTCCAGGGTAATGTAATTCCACATCTGGCAGAAAAATTCTTCCACATGGTAAACTGCCCCTCCCCTCAATTTAATGGACACGTCATGAACTGGTCGAACACCCTTCGGCTGGCGTCGCGGGTCTTTGATTATATGCTGTGGTGAATCCCAGTAATCCTTTTTAAAGGGGGATCCAATCACGTAAGCCTCTTCACCATCGACCACCATGGTCTTGGCGTGCATCACATGTAGACCATGGGACTTAAATTCACGGATCTCCACAGAACTATCCTGGAAGAATTCTTCCATCTGGGAATAACTATCAGGCACTGCCAGATTTTCATTTAGAATTATTTTAACATCCACTCCCCTTCCTGCTGCTTCCTGAAGTGTGTGGGTTAAAACAGCTTGAGGGCGGAAATTATCTCCTTCACTGGTGAAGGTGGCGGTAAAATCTGTCTCAAATTCAAACTGAGTAAGATAAATGTAGGATTGGGCCTTCTCCACAGATTCAACTACCCTTTCCAGCTCTAGCTGGTTATCAACCAGGACTTCCACCTGATTATCAGTGGTGAACCTGGATTTCGGGGAGCTGCCCAGGGTAACGTACCATCCTTCGGCCCAATTACGGGGGATGATGACATCTTCCATGGTCTTCATGGTTTCAGATACTGCGATGTGCTTATCTGTTCTTCCCAGTTTCGATATCCCCAGAACATCTTTAACCACCACATGTACAGTGGGTTTATCATCTAAAATATTCTGATAACTACCCGGGGAGTATAATAACCTATAATGGCCCTGACTATCAGTTTCAGACTCAGCTAACACCGGTTGGTCTTTAAGTGAAACCGGGGAGATTTTATCCAGTGTCTTCACGACTCGGCTATCTTTTAGGGATGCTTCAATTTTTCCCGCACCTTCCACCTGAACCACCAGGCCCTCCAGAGGATGGCCGTTTTCATCCAGAACCTTACCTTCCACTCCCATATTTGATATTTTAATCCCCTCCCAAAGCATATCTTATTTTTAAGAGTATGAACAATTAATTTTCTTTATAATTGTTAAGTCTTTTCTGCCTGTTAAATCATGGTATTCCTACCATTTGATCCTTAAAATTTCAGTCTTTTTCTCTTTACAGTCCATTTAGGGGTTTTATTCAGGTTTAGATAAAGGGGTATATTTAAATAGGCTAACCTCCCAATTCTCTACTATAATAATTAAAATTCTATTCTCCTTAGATGATTTTAGAATGGTGTAAAAGGTCCTAAAAAGGGCTTTAAATATAGTCGAGAACTGGTGAATCAATGAAAATCGGAATGTCACATGGGGCTGGCGGAGAGATAATGCAGGGCCTCATTTCAGATATAATTCTGGGAAACATAAAAAACAAGAGTGTCAATGGTGGAGTAGGCCTGGAAGCCCTGGATGATGGAGCTACCATTCCCCTGGGTGAACATGAAATCGTGATAAGCACCGACAGCCATACCATCGATCCATTATTCTTCCCGGGAGGAGATATTGGCCGGATATCCATGGCCGGCACAGTTAATGACGTGGCCATGATGGGTGCTCGTCCCCTGGCCATAGCCAACGCCATGGTAATCAGTGAAGGATTTAACGTGGACGACCTGGAACGCATTGTCCAGTCCATGGATGAAGTATGCCAAGAAACAGGTGTGGCCATTGTAACCGGGGATACCAAGGTAATGGAGAATGACAAACTGGATAAAATGATCATCTCCACCACCGGGATTGGTATTGCCCCTAAAAATGCCATCACCCCCGACTCTGGACTAAAAGTAGGGGATAAGGTGATCCTCACCGGAAGTGTGGGAGACCATGGAATATCCCTCATGAGCTACCGGGAAGGATTCGGCTTTGAAACTGACCTTAAATCTGATGTGGCCCCAGTATGGGGTATGGTGGAGGCTGCCCTGGATATTGGAGGAGTTCACGCCATGAAGGACCCTACCAGGGGTGGAATAGCTAACGCTCTCAATGAAATGGCTGAAAAATCGGGTGTGGGTATGTTTCTGGATGAAGAAAAGATACCAGTTAAACGGGAGGTTATTGCTGCCTCCGAGATGCTGGGAATTGACCCCTACGAAGTGGCCAACGAAGGTAAGGTCATAATGGGGGTGGCCCCGGAGAAGGCCCATGAAATCCTGGAAGCTATCCGTAAAAACAAGTACGGTAAAGATGCCCAGATAATTGGTGAGGTAACCCCGGATAAACACGTGATTCTGGAAACTATGATGGGCGGTAAACGGATACTGGAAGCACCCATAGCTGATCCGGTTCCCCGGGTTTGTTAACCCACTTTCCACATTTTTTACTAAAACCATAGAACCAAATAGTACTCTAACCCGGGTTAATCTGAACCTAAGAAGACTAAACAATTAAATCCGGCTACTATAAATGTATAAACATCCAGATGTAAACACAGGTGATTTATAATGGAGGAATTTTGGGGTGGAAGACTGGCTGCTTTGATAGTTGATGCGATTTTCATCACGCTACTTATGTGGGTTCTGACGGCTATTATTTACCCGTTAATCGCATGGACCAATCTATACTCGGTTTTTAATTATTGGCTTATATTATGGGGATTGCTGACAGTCCTGTACTTCATGATAATGGAAGGGAAGTGGTCCACAACCCTGGGTAAAGGTCTGTTCAAGCTAAAAGTCCAGTACAAGGAGGGGGATATGGATTATAAAAAGGCACTCCTGAGGAATATCTCTAAATTCCTGTTGATACCCCTGGTGATTGACCTGGCCGTAGGATCTTACCAGAGTAAAGATGGGAAAGAGAGATACCTGGATCAACTCGCAGGGACCCGGGTAATTAAAGTAGAATAAAGAGGCAACTATTTTTTTTATAATTTTTAAATTCTTTTCATTTAATCTTAAAAAGAAGAAAATTTGGAAAAAGATTCTCATCTTCTTTTTCCAATTTATTATCCCTTTCCAATTACTCATCCACAATTTTAACCAGTTGGACCTCTTCTGGCTGGGATATGGCTCTGCCGATTATTATAGTTGCCACCACTGCTATGATGGTAATTAAAACTGCATAGATGAGTAAGCCCATCAAGTCGCTTCCTTTTGGAAGAAATTGTGCTATTAATGCCTTTATTGCTTCGTTCCATGCCAGTGCTGCGATTAATCCAAACGCAGTGGTGAGTAGTGTGGCTATGGTCTGAAGTACCTGTCCTTTAACTTCCTGTGCCTGTTCTTTCATAAACTTTCCCTCCTTACAAGAAATAATTGTTTATTATTTTTGTAGGATAATTTATATAAATTTGAGTATAAGAATGGCACTTCAGGGATAGTATAGGGTTGAATTTTACTGAAGAAGGATTATAAAGGTGGATGATTTCAATATTATCTTAAAATGACAATCCAATCTTATCCTTTTCAAATCTCTGTTTTTTTAAATCTAAGAATTAAAATATTAGAATGAGATAAATATGTTAGAAGATTATTTATGATTTTGATTTAGGTTTACCCTAGCCTAAATGGAAAAATTTAGGGAATAAGTCCAAAACTGGCACGGAAAGATAATATGAAACCAACATTTATGGGCGCATCTACCAAACAGGGATACGAGATTGCTGCTAAAAGTAGAGAGATTGTAAGGTCTCTTATTGATGAAAAAACCAAGGGTATGACGTCGGAGGAACGATCTATAGTGGAGAGGATAGTTCACTCTACAGCGGACCCTGAATATGCAGATATAACTCGGATGAGTTCTGATTTTGTTCAGCAGAGTCTGGAATCAGTTTCCCAGGGGAAGGATATTCTGACGGATATAAGTATGGTGAAGGCCGGTATAAACAAGTATCCTGGAAACATCTACTGTTATATCAATGATGAACGAGCGGTCAAGCTTGCCAGGGAACAGGAAATCACCCGGGCGGCAGCAGCCATGGAATTAGCGGCAGTCGAAGGTTTTGAGGGGGTGGTGGTTATTGGAAACGCGCCAACTGCACTGTGGAAGGTAATGGAACAGGTTGAGGCAGGTTCAATGAATGTTAAGTCTGTTATTGGTGTTCCGGTAGGATTTGTGGGTGCGGCAGAATCCAAAAAAGCCCTGGCAGAGACTTCAATCCCCTACCTGGTCACTGAAGGCCCTAAAGGTGGCACTCCAGTGGCTGTAGCTGCAATTAACTCTTTAATTAATATTTCAAGAAATGAAAGGTGAGGATTAGGTTAGAGCTTAATAAATGAATACATTGAGTTTATAATGAAGTTAATTAATGGAGAGGATAAAAATGAAATCTGAAGATCTATTTAAAGATGCTAAGAATTATCTTCCCGGAGGGGTTGACTCACCGGTAAGGGCCATTAAACCCTATCCTTTCTTTGCCCTTAAGGGAAAAGGGCCCCGCCTGTTCGACGTGGATGGAAATAGTTACCTGGACTACTGCCTGGCCTACGGGCCACTGGTATTGGGCCACTCCTATGCACCGGTGATGGAAGCAGTGGGCCAGCAACTTCTACGGGGCTCGGCCTATGGTGTTCCCACAGAAGCAGAAGTGAACCTGGCCCAGGAAGTGGTAAAAAGGGTTCCCTGTGCGGAAATGGTCCGTTTTGTAAACTCGGGAACGGAAGCCACCATGAGCGCCATACGCCTGGCCAGGGCAGTCACCGGGAAAAAGAAAATAATTAAATTCGAAGGAGCCTACCACGGCGCCCATGACTATGTCCTGGTTAAATCAGGCTCCGGAGCCGCAGGATTACCTGACTCTCCCGGGGTCCCGGAAGAAACAACCAGAAACACAGTACTGGTACCATTCAATGATGAAGAAGCCATCACCAACCTGGTGGAACAGGAAAAGGATGAAATTGCGGCCATCATCCTGGAACCAGTAATGGGTAACGTGGGTTGTATACCTCCACAGAAAGGTTTTCTGGAATTTTTACGAAAAATAACCACTGAAAATGACATAATATTAATCTTTGATGAGGTTATCACTGGATTTAGAATAGCCCCAGGAGGTGCCCAGGAATACTTTGGTGTAACCCCGGATCTGGTAACCATGGGAAAAATTCTGGGAGGCGGATTCCCTATGGGTGCATTTGCAGGTAAAAAAGAATTAATGGAACGCATTGCCCCACAGGGAGATGTTTATCAGGCAGGAACCTTCAACGGAAACCCCATATCAATCACGGCAGGTATAGAAACACTTAAAAATCTGGACAAAGCCTACTACCGCGAATCAGAATCTAAGGGACTTCAAATGCGCCGGGGTCTGGCAGATATCCTGGAAGATGCTGCCCTGGATTATCAGGTAGCGGGACTATCCTCCATGTTCCAGATCTACTTCACCCCCACCAAGGTGTGGGACTATGCCCAGGCTAAGACCGCGGATGTGGAAAAATTCAACACCTACTTCCGGACATTACTGGCCAATGAGGTATTCATTCCCCCATCACAGTTTGAATGCTGCTTCATATCTGCAGCACACACCCCAGATGATATCCAGTTAACACTGGAGGCCATGGAAAAGGGAATTAAAGCTGCGGAAAAATAAACCATAGTTTAAAAGGTTAAAAACTTTTAAACTTCACTTTTTATAAATAGAATTTTTATTAATAGAATAAGGAAAATATTATTCTAAGGCTTAAAATATCTCTCCGGCTAGGGTAATTATCAGAACCGCTATCAGGAGGACAATCGCTGCACCCAGGAAACCTATGGGTCCCATTTTTCTGGAAATTCGGGGAGAGTTTTTGTTACTTTCTTCAAGGGCTCTTTTCTGGTCAACCATCATCATCATGCGGTTTAGTTCAATAACATCGCTGGCGCCTTCATTTTTCTTGTTTTCAGGACGGAATTCTTCCACATTATCCCATAAATTACCTTTATCCTGGATCAGGGTGTCAAGGGCCTCATCAGATACTGGTTCCTGGGGAGAAATACGGTCAACCACTCTTTTATTTTCAGATGTTGAATTTTCAGTTTTTACTTTGTTAAGGGGGTTTTGAGTGGTATATCCGCCCCGAGATTTGGGGGATTTATTAAAAACATGTTGTCTAGTGGATTTTAAATTATCTTTCATCGGGGTATGGGGTTCATGGTAGTTAAGGGAACCACCACATTCACATTTTTCAAAGTCTTCTGGGCTTTCATTTTCTTGTAATTCGTAATAACCCTTACACTGGGTACAAACTAGATATCCCTTAGTGTTATCTGAGAACTGAATTTGGTCTTCGGGGTTTTCAGGTTTTAAAACCATTAAAGCACCTTCATTTTAAGTATTCTAACGTTTAATTATGGAATTTGTTAAAAAAATTTATCAGACTAGTTTTTAACTTTTTATCCCTCAATCCCAGTTTTTAATTTTCAACTCACATTTCATTCCTTTTTAAGTTTTCATTCGGTTAAGTTCACCTATTAATTATTACCTTAACCCATTATCAGTCACAAAGAATTTTATAATTAATTGCTATATCTTTATTATTTATAATAATTTCTAATTAGGTAGGGAGGGGGAAAATCGGATTAAGGGGCAGATATTTAATATTATTGTCCCATTTATAAAAATTAACAGAATTACTCTTTTTTGTCATGGGTCATTATCCCCTAATTCCGGTCCTGAGGATACGGGGAAGATTCCGCTATTCATATTTAAATAGATCCACAGGAAAAATATTAACTATGAAAATCGCAGCAGGTGTGGGTGAAAACCAGGCCATAGTCCAGGCCTCCCGCCAGGTTGATTTTGAAGTAGTTTTAACTGAATCTGAAGAGGAACTCTTGGGCATGCTATTAAACGGGGAGGTTGCAGCTGCAATCAGAGGGTCATTGAGTGCCTCTCATTTCATGGCCCGGCTGCGGGAACTGTATCCTGAAGTTTACCGGGCATCACTTCTGGATATACAGGGACACCTGTTTCTTCTGGCTCCAGTGGGGATTGATGAAGGTGACACCCTAAAACAAAAGAGGAAAATCATTGAGTACGGTGACAAATTCCTTCGCCAGATGGGTTTAAATCCTAAAATAGCTATCTTGTCCGGGGGAAGGCCCCAGGATATAGGTAGAAGCTCCCGGATAGACGAGACCATACAGGAAGCAGAAGAGTTAACCCGGATCACAAGGGATAAATATGCGGTTAAACACTACTTTATATTGATAGAAGATGCCATTGCTGATGGAGCCAACATGATACTGGCACCAGATGGTATCTGTGGGAATCTGATTTTCCGTAGCCTTGTTTTGCTGGGTTCGATTCAAAGCCAGGGGGCAGTAACCCTGGGTATTGATGAAATCTTCATTGATACTTCCCGATCCCAAAATGAAGAGGGATACCTGCGGGCTTTGAAACTGGCGGAAAAACTGGCCAAACAACATTAGTATATAATCCATGGTTCTAAATAACCATAAAAAACTTACTAATTAACTAAGACTTTTCCAAAACAGTCTAAAAACCATTGCCTGTCAGGATATTATAGAATTACCGGCACAAATCAGCGGAAATAATCCCCCCATCACGGCATGATTATAACAGATCACTTATCTAAAATTCACTCCTCAATCTGGGGAATTACCAATCTACAAATTACTAAATAAATCTTACAAATCTAATAAAATATTAAGGGAATATAAAATGTCAGCATTAGCACCACTTTACAGGTTGTATGAATGGTATATTTCACGAAATCTCCGTCCGGAGAATATGCCAAAACATGTAGCAATTATCATGGATGGAAACCGCCGTTTTTCCAAAATCCAGGGTAATATTAATACTATTGAAGGACACAAGAGGGGAGTAAGTACCTTAGAACGGGTACTGGACTGGTGTGTTGATCTGGGTATTGAAATTGTAACGGCCTATGCCTTCTCCACCGAAAACTTCAACCGGTCTCCCGAAGAGGTGCATGGGTTAATGCAGCTCTTTAAGGAGAATTTCCAGGGAATAGCCAGCAACCCCAAGATACATAACAACCAGGTCAGGGTTAAAGCCGTGGGTAAATTGGAACTTTTACCGGATGATGTCCGGGAAGCCATCCGCGTTGCAGAAGAGTCCACAGCCCACTACAACAAAAGGCAGGTAAATATAGCCATTGGTTATGATGGACGTGCCGAAATCATTGATGCCATAAAAAAGATAGTTAACGAAGTTGAAGAGGGAAAATTAAAACAGGAAGATATTAATGAGGAATTGGTTAATAAAAACCTCTACACTGCTGGTCTGGAGGATCCCAACCTGATCATACGAACCAGTGGTGAAGAAAGACTCAGCGGATTTTTATTATGGCAATCTTCCTATTCGGAACTATATTTCTGCGATAGTTTATGGCCAGAACTCAGGAAAGTCGACTTTTTAAGGGCAGTAAGATCTTACCAACAGAGAGACCGGCGTTACGGAACCTGAACACAGATTAAGTGTACTAGATCGCCCTATAATCTAATGACACAGGTGTAGAGACTGAGAACGGTACTAGTAAACCCACCAAAATTTAATCAATCACACTAACGGTGGAGGAAAATGATTGACAGTCACTGTCATGTTGATTTTAAAGCTTACAATAAAAACCGCCAGGAAGTTATCAGCAGGGCTAAGGAGAAACTCACGGCCATTGTAAACTCCGGAGCCTCTCTGGGAGGGAACCGCCGAACCCTGCAACTGGCTACAGAACATAAAAAATTCATATATCCTACCCTGGGGTTTCACCCGGATAATGCCGCCCGTGCTGACTTTTCAGCAGTTAAACAGGCTTTGGCAGAAATTGAATCCAACATAGATCAGGCTGTAGCCCTGGGAGAAACTGGACTGGACTTTAATGACCTGGATAACCAGGAAGATAAGGATAAACAGGTAAAACTCTTTGAAACCTTCCTGAAAATGGCAGTAGAATACCAGTTACCCCTGGTTATCCACGCCAGAGATGCCGAGGAAAAATCCCTGGAAATGGTCAAAAAATATCCTTCCCTACCCCCGGTAATATTCCACTGTTACGGTGGGGATCTGCAAACTGCCCAGAAAATAGTGGAGGAGGGATACTTCATCTCTATTTCCACCATAGTGTGCTTTTCTGAACATCATCAGGAACTGGCGGCTAAACTACCTTTATCTCATCTACTCACTGAAACAGACAGCCCCTATCTCTCACCATTCAAAGGACAGAGAAACGAACCGGCTTTTGTCGAGGAAACAGTGAAAACCATAGCCCAGGTTAAATCCATTCCTGTAGAAAAAGTAGCCAGGGTAACAGAAAACAATGCCCGGGATATATTTGGACTGTAAAAAGAATAATTTTTTTTGATAAACTGATTTCTAAATGGGGATTAGTCTGATTTTACAATTAATTTGATTTTACAAATTTGTGAATTAATCTAATTAATCTAATTTTAATTAGGGTAATAGGGTAATGATTTTTTAAAAATTTAGTTATCCCTGAATCAGTTTTTATCAAAAAGTTGAATATATTGATTAAATAAAGGTAACAGTTTATTTTTCGAATTCTTCACCCCTTTCTTCCAGGACCTCTTTGGCAGCCATTAAACCATTAATTGCTGCAGGAAAACCGGCATAAACTGCCATTTGGATTATAACTTCAATTATCTCCTGGGGGGTGCAGCCCACATTCAAAGCACCGTGCACATGGGTTTTAAGCTCTGCGGTGGCACTTCCCAGGGTGGTGAGGGAAGCCACAGTTACCAGTTCCCGGGTCTTAAGATCCAGGCCTGGCCGGGAATAGATATCACCGTAGGGGAATTCTGCAATGTAACGGGCCATATCTGGAGCTATGCCATTTAAAACTTCTTCTAGGTCCTGGTAAGATTCGGGATTCATTTTCTTCAGATTTTCTAAGCCTTTCTGGTATCGGTCTTTACTCATGATTACACTTGCCTTGACTATTGTTTCCATTTGGTTTTAAGGTCACTCTATTTAAAGTATACATTTAATATCTACTCTATCCCATAATTAGTTTAGATTATGATGATTCCATAGGGTTCTAATGAATATTTAATGGCCTCATACTTTAGGATGGTGATTTAATGAAAAAGTTATTGATAAGTTTTTTAGTGCTGGTAGTGGGTGTTTTAATATTCCAACCAGTTATGGCCGCAGAACAATCCAGTTTAAGTGACATAAAAGACAGTGCAGATCAGGCACTACAGAACGCCAGTAAAGCTACCAATGAAACTGCCCAGGAAGTTGAACAAACCATGAATCCTATTCAGGATATTGTTAACACCATCAGCTCAGTAGTACAGCAGATACAACAGATCTTCCAGGATATATCCTACATAATGAGTGGAGGAAACCAGTAATTTTCTCTTTTAAATGGAATACCCGTAAGTTTCTTAAATAATTTTTTTTATAAAAAAATTTAAACTAACTGGGATTTAAACTATCGGAGGGCTTTTTATTAAACCAAAAGTGATCTTAAATGCAGCCATGACCCTGGATGGGAAAATAGCCACCCAAACAGGAAGTTCTGAGATATCAGGCCAGGAAGATATTTTAAGGGTGCACCGGCTCCGCAAAGAAATGGATGCAATAATGGTTGGTATAAACACAGTCCTGGCTGATGATCCCCGCCTCACAGTCCATAAAATCTCATCTAACCCCGAAGACAATCCACTGCGGGTAGTGGTGGATAGTAAAGCCCGCACACCTCCAAAATACAGGATCCTTAACCAGGAAGCTCCCACTATCATTGCAGTTTCACAGGAAGCATCACGGGATAAAATAAAGGCTCTTGAGGATGATAGTAAGGCAGAAGTGATTATCTGTGGGGACAAACAGGTTGATCTAAACTGTTTAATGGATGAACTGGGAAATAAAGGGATTAAAACGTTAATGCTTGAGGGCGGTTCCACTTTGAATTATTCTATGCTCAGTGCCGGCCTGGTAAATGAGATAAGGGTCTGCATAGCCCCCATGATCGCCGGGGGAGCCGAGGCCAAGACTTTGGTAGATGGGAAGGGAGTGGATTACATGAAAGATGCCTTCCGTTTAAAGCTCAAGAAGAGTTATAACCTTGGAGAAGACCTCATAGTTGAATATGAAGTCTTATAATTCTATTTTTGTAAATATTTTTTGGAAAGTAGTAAATTTTTTTAAAAGTAGTAAAACCTGGAAAAAAAGTGATTTTAAGGAAAGATGAGGGATAGTTTTAGTCAAAAATGAAATTACATCCTAATACTGGCATATCTCTCTAAAGAATACCCTTTCCCTCTAATATACTAACGGGATTATCCCTTAAAACTGTTTTAAGTTCATCTGCAGGTAAACCTGCACCCAGTGCTATTTTTTCAGCCATCTGATAATTTATAAGGTCTCCCGGTGCATGGGTGTCGGTGTCCACCACCAGATTAGCTCCCACTTCCTGGGCCACCTGCACCACATGACCATTACCCAGACTGTGACCTCTTCGGGCGCTGATCTCAAGGGCAATATCATTCTCCAGGGCAACACGTGCTTCTTCATGGGTTATAAGTCCAGGGTGTGCTAAGACATCAACATCGGGGCAGTTAACCGCACTCCAGTTAGTGCCTTCAATAACTGGTTCCACCAGTGTCTCACCGTGCACCACCACGATCTCCGCCCCTAATTCCCGGGCTTTGCGGGCCAGTTTGGGAATTATCTCTGCAGGGGCGTGGGTTATCTCTGCTCCCGGAACGATCTCTATGTCCCAGTTATCCCGAATATCTAAAACCGCGTTAATCACACGACCAACACAGTCCAGGTTGCTGGCATCCACGTGATCAGTTATGGCCACTGCCTGATGGCCTAAAACACAGGCTCGGCGTGCTATTTCTGATGGTAAGAGTTCCCCATCACTGAATATACTGTGAGTGTGCAGGTCTATTCGTTTTCCCATACCTAGTCTCCTTCTGTGATTTGTTACCTCAATAATTTGGGTTATACTTATTTATGGAAGGGCTTTCCCTCCTTGGTTATCCCATTAACCATGGACTTTACTACCTTTACTATTTATTTAACTGGGAATATAATAAATGTGGTGATAAATTGCAATCTTTAGTTTTCGCCCCTTCTCATATAACTGGTTTTTTTGAAATCATTGACCATCCCAACCCTATGATCCGGGGTTCCCGGGGAGCAGGAGTAGTCCTGGACCAGGGAGTCCTAACCAGGGTGGAGGCATGTGAGGGAAACGGTGAAATCATTATAAAAACCAATGGAAACATCAACAATTACCCCTCTCGGGAAGATTCAATAACCTATAAAACACTGGATCTTTTGAAAAAACAGTTCACAGAAATTGAGTGGACTAACCTCCACATAACCGTTGATCATGAGCTCAACGTACCCTTAGAAGCAGGATTCGGCGCTTCTGCTGGTTTTGCCCTGGGCACATCCCTGGGACTTTCACAAATTCTCAAGCTTCCATTAACCTTTAACCAGGCTGCAGGCGTGGCCCATAAGGCCGAAGTTCTCCTATCAACTGGTCTGGGAGATGTTATGGGCTCAGTGGTGGGAGGGTTCCCTCTAAGGATAGAACCCGGTGCCCCGGGATTGGGAAAAGCAGATAAACTACTCTCCCCAGAAAATCCCCGGGAAGATACTGACGAAGGGGAGCTTTTCATCATATTTAAGAGTTTAGGGACTATAGAAACTTCCTCGGTACTCACTGACCCGGTTAAAACAAATAAACTCAATAGTGTGGCCCGAGACATGCTTCAGAGGCTAATGCTTAAACCCCAGGTCACCCACTTCATGGATCTGTCTCTGGAATTCGCCCAGAAAACAGGCTTCATTGACCCCGAGATAATGGAGATGGTTGACGTGCTTAAAGATGAAACCATGGGTGCTTCCATGGCTATGCTGGGTAGAACCGTCTTTGCCATATCCTCAACTCCAGATAATAGTCTGGAAGGATCGTGTGTGGCCCGGATCGATCACTGTGGTTGTCGGATAATTTAAGTCTTAAAATAAGAACTATTTATTGATGTTTCCCGAAGAAATGGAAGGTTTAGTGTAAAAACACTCTCTTCAATTTTTTTACCATCAAATTAAAATTGGTCAAAAATTAATTAGCTTTGGGCCCACATTCAATTAGTTTTGGGTCAAAACATCTTCAATTAGGTAGTTGATGTCCTTTTCATCCAGTCTGTGGGTTAAGGTCCGGGTCATTTTTCCCACCACAAATACCATGACATTTAAGCCCCGACTGGCAGCGGCAACTGCTGCCTGTGGAGTGGCAAATTCAAAATCAGGTTCTATTCCCAGTTTATTTACCAGGGACCGGGAAACAGTACCCATAACTCCCACCTTCTGCACACGGGCCTCATATTTTTCCATAATTTTCTGCACGTTATCCAGATCACAGGCACGGGTACCACCCTGGTTAATGGTGGGGAGTTTCATAATAACTACAAATCCAGGTTCAAGTTCTATGGTACCACTTAAACTGACGAGGGCCACATCTTCCCCTTTTATAGCATCATGGAGCACTTCCGCACGGGCCGGTGTTTCTTCTTTAACTGCGTACAGAATTCCATCTTCCATTTTAAGCCACACAGATTCTCCTTTTTTCATATCTTCCTGAGCAATGGCAGGCCACACTGACTTGTAGGTGTTCATGGTGTCTATAACCTGATCAGCATATTTACGGAGGTTGTTGGCCTCAGTTTTCACCTTTTCAATGCCACGTTTGGTGATCTTGTAACGTGACTGGCCACTGCCTGTTTCTACCCATCCTTCATCTACCAGTGTCTTCAAATTCTCGGAAACAGCCTGCACTGTAATGCCCAACTTGTCAGCTATATCCTTCTGCCGCAGGTGGGGTTGTCCCCGGGCTATGTCCGCCAGAATCTGAAACTTGGTAAGTTCCCCCTTTTTCTTGAAAACCTTCATTTCATCACCATGTGCTCTATGATTCACTTTTTATTGATCCCTTTATTAATCGTTATGATTTTTGGGTGGTAGTTGGATTATCTTTAACCATCTACCTAACTGGTAGATTATTTCCAGAATAGTGGGTAAGGTTACAGAACACCGTTCAATTGTTCGTTGAAGAGTTCCAGAAATTTATCCTGTTTATCCCCGGGGATGTAGGCACCGCACGCTACAGAGTGGCCACCACCACTTCCCCCTACCTTGGCAGCCACCTGGCTGATCATATGGCCGAAGTGGATTCCATCAAATGCCAAGAGACGGGAACAACGTAAAGAAACCTTTAAGCCTTCGTTTTCATCGTTTATCCGAGTAAAACCAATCATGGGCTTTCTCCAGTCACCGTAACTTAGGACCATACCAGCTATGGTTCCCACCACCTCACTTTTTATTCCGTTACCATGGAAGTACTGCAAGTTAGTCATGTTCTGGATCCGGTCTTCCCCCTGGATCCAGTTCATTTTTTCGGCCAGGTAACGGCGGTGCTCCTTCCCCTGGGCTTCCATCTCATCCAAGGCCATACCCCGGTCTCCCTTAAGAACCTTTAAGGCCACCTCTGGATTTTGGTGTCGGCTGCAGGCGTTGATGGCCGTTGAAAATTCACTGGCATCACGCAGGGGGGAATACTTTTCCTCCCTCAAGAACTCGTAGGCATCGCCAGCCACCAGGCGGGGAATGTAACGGACATAGCGAGGGGGTACCTCACGGCTTAACATCCGTACCAGCTCGGAGAAGATCCTTCCCTTTTCCGCCTGGCTTAGATCGTAAAGTGTGCGCTGTTTTTTCCCATTGTTAATGGGTATGTCCAGATTCTTTAAAAACTGGATGGATTCATTGCGGTTGTTGGTGATGGGTAGTTTAACATCACCAAAATAGGATAAGGCCACGAACAGTGGCCGGGTTTGGCGTCCGTAAATGGCCAGATCATTAATTGACTCTACCAGGTTCAACTTCGCCCCGTCATCCAGTATTTCTTTATTAAGCCCTACTAACTTCCCGGATAAATTGTTCTGCATATCCCCGATGGCACTCAAAACACCTATCCAGCTTAGATCATAAAAACCGAATGTTCTGGCCAGGAGGTAGCACATACCTCCCCCTGAAACCTGATGCGAACCATCCAGACCATAGTGGTTGGGGTTCACCTCCAGAAACCCACTTCCCACTGGTGATATATTTCGCAGTGGGGGGTGATGGTCCAGAACTAGAACCTTGGATTGGGATGTAACGAAATGGTCTAAATCTTGTCCTGAACCCAGGTCTGAGAATATGGTGAGTTCATTTTTCTTTTCCAGTTCGGGAATCCGGTCCAGGCTTATGAACTCTATTTCATGATCTATCTCCAGACGGTCCAGAGTTGCAGACAGTATTGCTCCGGAAGATATTCCGTCACAGTCTATATGGCTGTATATTTTAATATCTTCTGCCTTTTTGACCATTTCATTAGCTTTAGCCAGTGATTTATCCAGATCATCCCTGTTAACCGCCATTTAACATTCCTTCCTTGGGTAGAGTGCTTTTTAAAAATGATTACTTATTTAATTTATTTAATAATTCATTATTTAATTCTCTTTTCATGAAATTACCAGTTTTTAATTCTCTTTTCATGAAATGGATTAATATTATAATTTTAAATTTCTTTAAAGAAATAGATTCTGGTTAATCAGATCCTGTTTATTGAATTTTATTTATCTTTTGATCTGGAGCCATTAATGAGATTACTTAATTTAAGGAGGAGTTCACGTTTGCCCATTTTCCGGTCTACTATTACCCGGCCGGATCCTTCCCACCAGGAGGTAGGGTAAGCTTTATGTTTTTCAGTGGATGGGTTCAATCCCAGTTTTTTAGCGGCCTGAGAAATTTCCCGCAGTTTTGGTGCTTTAACCGAACCTTCTCGGGGTATCTTCCTTCCTTCAGATTTAGTTTTGGTGGAATCCAGATAAACAGGCCAGATGATTATTCTAGTTTCATCTTTCATGATCATTAACCCTCTACTCTTGTTTATAAAAGTCAATTTTGATATTAAGAATCTTGTATTTAGAATATAATCTTTAAGTATTGTTAAATAATTCTTCATCTAACCGTAGTAACATGTCCTTCACCGTGTACTTGGCCGGGGCAATGGATGGTATTCCCAGTTCTTTCAGCGGTTTCTGGGTGATAGGTCCGATAGCCACCACCAAGGTCGGCCCATTTATAAGAGACTTTATTAATTCTTCTTTTTTATCCCCGGATAGTTCGAAAAGGTTGGTGACGGTCAGGGGACTGGTGAAGGTTACAGCATCTACTTTCCCCTGGATTATTTCTTCCACCAGTAACTCCACCTGGCTGGTGTCGTGGGGTTTGGTGGATCGGTAGGCTTCGGCCAGGTAGACAGTGGCTCCCCTCTCTTTCAAACCTTCCGGTAGAACATCCCGGGCCTGAAAGGTGCGGGGAACACCCACTTTCTTCCCCTTAAGATCTACCCTCTCCAATTCCTCTAGAAGACCTTCGGCAGTGTAATCTTTGGGAACTATGTTGGCAGTGATACCGTAATCCTTTAAAACTCTCCCGGTGCGGGGGCCGATAACTGCTACCTGACAGAGGGGGTTGAGATTTGCCTTAAAATCAGGACAGAATTTAAAGAGAGATTCCAGTGAAGCAGGGGAGGTGAATATTAACCAGTCCAGTTCACCTGCCTTCTGGCAGAGGGCCATCAAAGAAT
>NPID01000485.1_pt1:137500-167148 | contig 167148 bp, 163 predicted proteins | sample 8637491 | NCBI WGS metagenome assembly NPID01 (sample SAMN07420843, study PRJNA396082) | bioreactor metagenome | isolation source: sample BA6 brine-fed electro-methanogenic bioreactor BA | place: Japan: Kochi | collected 2016-06-14
ATTGTAAAGCATGTGCAGCTTAACATTACCAACGCCACCAACGCCACCAATAACACCACTTCCAACACCACACCGACCAATACAACAACTAAACCCTGATTAAGCTATAATTAAGGAATAAATATCATTTTTTTTTAAAGATGAATGGAATCATTCCCCATTTTTCCACGGTATGATACGGGGATTTATGAAGCTCATTATGAAATGAAAACTTTTTAGACACCAACATCAAAACATATTTTTAGGGAATACACTCCCTTGATCCAGGGGATTAATTAAAAAAATGTTTAAGTAATTGGGTATGATTGTGAATATGTTGGTGATATATTCAAATTATAGTTAAATTGATAGATAATTATAGATAATAACTGCGAGTTTGAGAACATAACATTCATAACAGGTGATTAAATGTCAGAGGAGAATAAAGTTGGAGCGAAGATCCGTCAGTTACGGGAATATCGCGAAATGTCACAGGAAGAACTGGCCGATGCCAGTTTTAGCAGTGTAGAACTCATAGAAAATCTGGAAAGTGGAGCACTGGTACCCTCACTGACTCCTCTTTTGAAAATTGCCCGGGCACTGGGTGTCCGCCTGGGAACCCTGCTGGATGATGCCCCACAAAACGGCCCATTCATGGTCAAATCCGGAAGATCCGATAATATAATACGTTTCTCCGGTCAGGAAGGATTGGGAGACCACAGTAACAAAAGTGCACTGGAATTCTACTCACTGGCCTACGGAAAAGGGGACCGTCATATGGAACCATTCCTCATTGACATCCACCCCACTCTTAACCAGGACTACGAGTTATCCTCCCACGAAGGCGAAGAATTCCTGTACGTCATCCAGGGTAAAATAGAAGTACTCTACGGAAAGGAAAGCTACATCCTGGAACCAGAAGATAGTATTTACTATGATTCAGTGGTTCCCCACCATGTACATGCCAAAGAAAAGGATTCAAAGATGCTGGCAGTGGTATACACTCCCTTTTAAAGTCCTTTTAATATAAGGGCTTGAAAATCCTTTTTTTAGTAGGGTATACTTTTCTTATTGAGAAATTCTTACTGGGGAGTTTTATTCTTATTCTTGGAATATTTTGGCGGCAAGGGAATGAGTTCGAGGTTTATGGGATTTAAATTCCCCCTTTAAGAATTATATAAACCCTTTAGGGTAATTAATATACAAAAATACACAAAAAATAAAACAAAAAATTTGGAGATATTTAGAATATGTACACGATTTCAGTTACACCCCGTTTTGGAGATGCCGATGGCTTAAGACACATAAACAACATAGTTCTTGCTGAATGGTTTGAACTGGCCAGAAACAAGATTTACCGGTTATTCACCCCTGACATGGATCTCAGCTACGAGAAATGGAAACTGATAATGGTTAAAACTGATTTCGAATTCCTGGGACAGATGTACTACAACGGAGATGTGGACATAAAAACTAGTATTATTCGGATTGGTAACAGTTCCTACACCACTTACCATGAGGCCTGGCAATCAGGACACCTCAAAGCCAGGGGAACAGCTGTTCTAGTAAATTACGACTTCATACAGCAGAAATCAAGACCCATACCCGAGGATGTAAGGGAACAACTGGAAGAATTTTTGGAAGACGACCCAAGGTGAATATTTAGTCTACTCCACGTTCTAATAATCCACTAATTCCTGAAAACAGGATTATTAAATAAATATGGAAATTTAAAACCAAATAATAGGGTTTGTATCGTAAAATAAACATAAATGGGAGTTTTAAAAAATGGTTTTTAGTGAGCTAACTATTGGTGCTTTCCTGGAGAAAATGGTGGAACAGGATCCTGATCAGGAATTCATGGTATATCCCGACCGGGATCTGCGTTTCACCTATCAGGAGTTTGATAATAGGGTCAACCTCCTGGCCAAGGGACTCCTGGAAATTGGAATAGGAAAGGGAGATCACGTGGGTATCTGGGCCAAAAACGTGCCAGACTGGCTTACTTTGCTCTTTGCTACCTCCAAGATGGGAGCGGTGTTGGTAACAGTTAACACCGCTTACAAGAGCCATGAACTGGCCTATGTACTGGAACAGTCAGACATGAAGGCCCTGGCCATTATTGACGGATACCAGGATGTGGATTACTTAGACATAGTTTACGAACTCATACCTGAACTTAAAACCCAGGAACGGGGTAAGTTAAAGAGTGAAAAATTCCCCTTCCTGGAAAGTGTTATCTACGTGGGCCAGGAAAAACACCGGGGAATGTACAACACCAACGAAATACTTCTCCTGGGAAAACACGGAGACGATGCCCAATTCCAGAAGATCAAAGCATCAGTAGATAACAACGACGTGGTCAACATGCAGTACACCTCGGGGACCACAGGATTCCCCAAGGGAGTGATGTTAACCCACCGTAATATCCTCAACAACGGATACTACATCGGGGAAAGACAAAAATTCACAGAAAAAGACAGATTATGCATAACTGTCCCCCTTTTTCACTGTTTCGGTATTGTACTGGCGGTTATGGCCACCTTCAGCCACGGGGCTACCATGGTGATGGTGGAACTCTTCGACCCCCTCATGGTCCTGGCTGCAGTCCAGAAAGAACGCTGTACCGCACTATACGGAGTGCCCACAATGTTCATTGCCGAGTACAGCCATCCCATGTTCGACATGTTTGACCTGTCCAGCCTGCGAACCGGGATCATGGCTGGATCCACCCCACCCATCGAGGCCATGAAAAGGGTGGTTAACGACATGAACATGACCCAGATAACCAGTGTTTACGGTTTAACTGAAGGATCCCCCGGATTCACCCAGACCAGTGTGGACGACCCCCTGGAAAAACGGGTGGAAACCGTGGGCAAACCCCTACCGGAGTGTGAGGTTAAAATTGTGGACCCTGAAACCGGAGAAGACCTGGGACCCCACCAGACCGGGGAAATCTGCTGTAAAGGATATAATGTAATGAAGGGTTACTACAAGATGCCGGATAAAACCAGGGAAGTCATAGACGAGGGGGGCTGGCTCCACAGTGGAGACCTGGCCTCAGTGGATGAAGAAGGATATTACTCTATTGTGGGCCGGATCAAGGACATGATCATCCGTGGAGGGGAAAACATCTACCCCCGGGAGATCGAAGAATTCCTGTACACCATGCCCGGAGTACTGGATGTCCAGGTGGTGGGAATACCCGATGAAAAGTACGGAGAGATCGTGGGAGCCTGCATAATCCTGGAAGATGGTGCAGAACTCACCGAGGAAGATGTGCGGGATTATGCCCGGACCAAGATCGCCCGTTTCAAGGTACCCAAACACGTGTTCTTTGTGGATGAATTCCCCCTCACTGCCAGTGGAAAGATCCAGAAGTTCATCCTGAGGGAACAGGCCGAGAAACTTCTAAAGGAAAAACTGGCTCGGGAAGAGGAATCAGTTTAAAGAATTAATATCTCAAGATTAGTGGAGTGAAAATAAATGTCCCTATTGGCCCTGGCTTATCCCCGTATCAGTGATAAGGATTACCAGTGGATTCAGGAGTTCCGGGAAGAAAATGACGAGCTTTACCATGGTCGGATGGAACCCCATTTCACCCTGGTTTTTCCGGTGTTCAACCAGAGACCAGAAACCTTCATTGAAGAGATCAAAACCAGAAGCTCTAACCACCGGAGAATAGAATTTGCCATAAGATGTGCAGTTATGGAAAAAGATGCATTCACTCCCTACTGGCATGTTTTAATGGTACCCGACGAGGGTTACAGTCACATAGTAAAGCTCCATGATGATCTTTACTCCGGGAAACTAGCCGAAGAACTACGCATGGACCTGCCCTTCATCCCCCACATTGGCATTGGTAACTCCATAGAACAGTGGACCTGCAAGGAACTGGTGGACCAGATCAACCATTTGGACCTGGAAATAAAGGGAACCATAAATGAGATCAACGTGGTGGAGTACCACGAAGAATATGCTGAGACACTGGAAAAGATAAAGCTGCCACCTAACCGGTAAGTTAACCCTATTTATTTTTAACATACAGTTTCCTATTTTTTAAAAATTAATCCTGATTATCACTAGAAAAAACCAGGATAAATTTATCATCTTCCGAGATAATAATTAAAGCAGAGAAACAGTTGCAGAGAAACACTATTTTAAACAATAACTTGGTAAAATGATAATTTTAAGGCGTAAAAAGAAGATTGTAGAATTATTCCCCATTGGAAGTTCCAAAGGGGCTTTGAATAGCCGGAGAAAACCTTTATTCCATGGTTATATTAAGTTTCGCCGGGTGGATGGCCAGCTGAAGATCCATAAGTTCATAGTAAAAAAGGATAAGGAAACTATTCTACCTCCCAGTGAGGCCATAAAGATCCTGAGGAAGCAGAACATTTTCCTCGTGGGCAAGGACCAGGATACTGAAGAATTCCTCCAGTCATTGAATATAAAATATAATCACACCTTAATATGCCGGCACTGCACCTTCGAAGGTTTTATCACCCTCATACAGAGGGACAAATCATATTCATATCACGGAGATCATCTGTGCCGTTTATGCGCAGAATCAGAGATAAAAAGGGAATTAAAGGCCCATTCCTATGACCTGAGCACTTTTTCCCGTTTCAGGAAGATGCTGGATGAGACTGGTGATCTGGCCAAGGTGTTGAGTGTTTTTGACCCCCGCTTCGACCCACTCAAACACCAGGAACTCACTCTGTACGATAAAATAACCACCAGAAAATCTAACATCCCACAAATCAGAATTGACCAGTTAAAAATCCCGGAAAAATTTAAAAAAGCTCTGAAAACCCAGGGGACTCATCTCCTCCCTGTTCAGGTGCTGGCACTCCAGGCCGGACTCCTGGAAGAAGAGAACCTCCTGGTGGTATCCGCCACTGCCAGTGGAAAAACATTAATCGGGGAACTGGCAGGCATACCCCACGCCCTGGAAGGGGGTAAATTTCTCTTTTTAACCCCTCTGGTGGCTCTGGCCAATCAGAAGTACCGTGATTTCAAGAAAAGATACCAGAAATTGGGATTGAAGGTCTCCATAAGAGTGGGGATGAGTCGGATAAAGGCCAAAGAAGAGCTCACTCTGCCCGATGAAAAGATAGATGCTGCGGATATAGTGGTGGGGACCTATGAAGGTCTGGACTTCCTCCTCCGTGCAGGGAGATCATCCCAACTGGGAAACCTTAAAACCGTGGTGGTGGATGAGATCCATATGCTGGGGGATGATGAGCGGGGTCCCCGATTAAGGGGACTCATTCACCGGTTGAAATCAATTTTCCCTGACCTGCAGGTCATCGGACTTTCAGCTACGGTGCAAAACCCCCAGGAGATAGCCACGGAGTTTGGCATGAAGCTGGTCCAGTACCCCCTGAGACCGGTTCCCCTGGAGAGACACCTCATATTCACCCGCACTGAGGAGGAGAAGAACCATCTTCTAACTCAACTATCTCGTAATGAATACCAGAACCGATCAAAAAAGGGGTACCATGGTCAGAGTATTATTTTCACCAATTCACGCCGGAAAACCCATAGTGTGGCTGATTATCTGACCCGGAGAGGTGTTAAGGCAGCAGCATACCATGCTGGGCTGTCCTACTCCAAAAAGAACCGGATTGAAAGGGATTTTGGGGGGCAAAAGTTGGGGGCAGTGGTTACCACGGCTGCGTTAGCCGCGGGAGTGGATTTTCCTGCATCCCAAGTACTTTTTGAAAGTTTAACCATGGGGAACAAGACACTCACCCCCAATGAGTTCTCCCAGATGCTGGGCAGGGCAGGAAGACCCACCTACCATGACCAGGGAAAAGTGTATCTCTTGCCAGAGATTGGTCGTAGTTACGGTGATGAAACCGAGGAAATGCAGGCCATGGAACTCTTATCCAGTGATGTGGAAGCAGTGAATGTAACCTACTCTGAGGACAGTCAGGTGGAACAGTTCCTGGCAGATATCTGTGCTGGGCGTGCCGATAAATTCAGTCAAATAGGCCAGGAATATGCCAATGAAGAGCTACCCCTAGAATTTGAGGAAGCATTCAACCTAATGGTGGATTATGGTCTGGTAAAGGAGATGGATGGCAAGGTAACCCCCACCAGATATGGGAGGGCGGTTTCCATGTCTTTCCTGTCACATTTCTGTGCTGAGTACATCCGAAAGAACCTGGATCGTATGCATCCCATGGATATAGCCCTTAAACTGGAACCATTTGAAAGTGCCTATCTTTCCAGCAGGATAACCACCCAGATGAGCCGTATTCTCAAGATAAATATGTCCACCCGCTTATTTGCTGACAGCACCCTGGATATTTTGAGTTCGGGCACAGCCCTTAACAAACTGGAGCCCCGCCTCAGGGAAAGATTGATGAAGCTCCAGATGGATTTTTACACCTGTAAATGTAAGGATAGGCCATTTTGTGGATGTTTCCAGAGGGAACTATCCCGGAGAATGGTTAAACAACGCCTGTCAAAACGGGATCCAGTGGATATAAGTCGGAAGTTGATGCGTGACTACGAGATACACGCTTATGCCGGGGACATATTCAGCTGGCTGGACTCACTTATAAGGATGCTGGAGGCAGTGCGGAGAATAGCCCAGGCCTTTGGAAGAAAAAAAGTGGTGGGGGAATGTAATCGTTTGATACGGCAGATTGAAAACTAAATTTCTCTTATTTAAATCCGGATGGTGTCTTTATTAGGATGCCCATCAATAAAGGTGGAAGAGAGGGGTTAAAAATCAACCTCAGGTACTTCTTCAGCATTTGCATCGTGTTCAAAGTATTCTGCTTCAGGAAAACTGAAGAAATTGGCTATTATGCTGTTGGGAAATACTTCACGCTTGTTATTGTAGGTTAAAACAATTTCATTGTATAATTCCCGGTAATCGGCAATTTTATCCTCGGTTTGGGATAGCTGATCCTGTAATTCCAGGAAATTTTCATCGGCCTTCAGTTCCGGGTAGTTTTCCGCCACTGCAAACAGACTTTTCAAAGTACCGGTTAAGACATTATCTGCTTCTTCATTCTCTTTAACAGTTTCAGCATTGTTCAACTGGGAGCGTGCCTGGCTAACCTCCTGAAAGGTGGTTTTTTCGTGCATGGCGTAACCTTTAACCGTTTCCACCAGGTTATCAATTAGATCTGATCTCCGTTCCAGCTGGACATTTATCTGTGACCAGGCCCCTTCCACTCCGTTTTGTAGTTTGATTAAACTATTATAGACGGCAATGATTATGGTAAAGAATATCACAATTATAAGGACTACCAGTCCAAAACCAATCAAATTCCACATTATAACACCATTAACCCTGTTATTACACAATAATCCAGTTAGTTTGTGGGTTATTTAAATCTTTTCAAATCAAGAAAAACAGGTTTAGTAATCCACCGCAATATTTTTCACTATGCTTTTTCAAGAATCATTTCCTGTGGTTAATAAACAGTTTAAATAGTTATATGGTGTTAAATCAGGCAAAAATTGTTAAAATAGTTCTAAATTTAGAATAAAAGGAAGAAAATGGTAAATGAGGTAAAAAAAATGAGGTAATTAATTACCAAATTTACCATTGCTCCAGCTATTAGTATCCCAAACTCAGCATATAAATTTTTTGAAAAAGCATTTTGTTATTACTTTGGGGAAAAGTGTGATGTAGTTAGGGGTGATCTAAAAACGTGAAAAATAGATTTATTTTAAAAATTTAAGGTGTTCAAAATTGATTTTAGTAAAATAGAATACAGAAAATTACTAATAATGGGCCCGCTGGGATTCGAACCCAGGACCTCACGGTTATCAGCCGTGCGCTCTACCGCCTGAGCCACGGGCCCCTTAAAATGTTAGTAACAGCTTAAGAAGTTGAATTTCTCCAACAAATTCCAAAACTGCAGGGGTAGATTCTTGATTTAGAATTCATCCTATATATACCTTTGTGATGGGATTTATCTAATTTAGTATTAACTCTCTCCCCTAACCCACCTTTTAAAAGTATGGGGAAAATTGGGAGTGGATAATCACAGTTCAGGTATGTTTTTAATAAAGTTTATGGAGGCGGTCAAGATAATGCACCGCTCCATTCTTTAAGGGGTTAAAAAAGTCAATGTTTACTTGTTGACCATTTCACTAATGGCATCAGCCATCATATGGCCTTCTACAGTGATCTCTGCCTTATCAATACCTTCCACATTTTCGGCAGCCACACGGGCCTGCATGGCCATGTTAGCAGCACTCATACAGCCGGGGTTAGTGGGTTTTATGGTGATCTTGGCGGTTTTTTCACTTTCATTGATCTGGATATCAGATACCAGGCCCATTTCTACAATGCTTATACCCATATGGGGATCAGCCACTTTGGCCAGAGCATCTTTAACCTTGTTAACTAGTTCTTCGCTCATAATCATACCTCAGAATCGTTTTTTTTATGTTTCACACTTTTCAGTGCGGATAAAACGCATAATTACTTTAAAAATCATTCATATGCATTTAAAAAGATATTCTTCTATTTCCGTGTTTGTGCTATTTAAACTTATTTATAATTACCCGGCCTGGGGGTGTTAATTCAACCGGTGACGAACCCGCACCGCAACACCCTTTTCTCCATTTTTCATTTCCTTCCCACTCATTACAGCCTTCCCCACCCCTACAACTTCTCCTTTTCGTATTATAACCACTTCATCTTTGGGAATTATTTCCGGATAAGCATCTACCACTCCGGGGGCAAAAAGGGTGTTAGTTTTCATTTCAAAATCAATTTCCACCCAGTTAACTCCGATGTTGTTTAAGATAACTCCTCCCTTGATGTTCAAACTGTAAAGTCCGTAATCGTGGTGGAGGACGGCGATCTGTTCATCACCCTGCATCAACCTCCGGTCAAACCTTCCCCTTAACCGGTAGTCATCCGGTACCAACTGGTCGGCAGCAGTGGTGTTAAACTGGTAACGGGCCACGGAGCGCAGCATATGTAGTTGTCTGGTGTGGGTTTTCATCCGGTTGTATCCTTTAAGGGCAATTCGGAGATTGGCCATTGATTCCGGGGAAATAGTCCTCCCATCCTTGCAGGTGAAAGTGGCATCGGGCAGGTATTCCTGGCAGACTGTAAGGTAACCGTGGGCTACATGGGCTATTACCTCATGGTCTCCCACATATTCCTGGAGACATTCTCCAGTAAGTTTTATTTCTTCACGGGACCAGTCTCCTACTGTAGAAACATCATAAGACTGGATGGGATATGTTTGTTCCATTTCACGGGGGCAAACACCGAAGGGAGAAGTTAAAATAGCTTCTTGCACTCCTTTAGTTGCCTGGGTGAATATGCGGTGGGATTTACTGGCAGAATACGGTTTACGCATACTGCAGGGTAAAACCACCACCACATCGCCCTGGGGTTCTAAAAGTTTCATTCTTTCCCTCCAGCGGCGTGCTTCCGGGCGGTTAAGTGAAGTTTCAGTGGTACAAAGTACTTTGATCATTTATTTTACTCCTGAATCTAAAAATTACTCATAGGTCTACAGATAATTTTAGATCTGCAAAATTATTAATTACTATTCGTAGGCTACTGGTCTGTTTAATGTTTATTCCTTATCTACTATCTGACCATTAACCCATTCAGCCCCGGTGATCAGGGATATTTCCCGGGTTAAACCAACCAGATCACTCCTATCTAAAAGTTTAACATCAGATTTACCCACCATACGGGCCAGGTTTTTCAGTTCCTCAGTGGAAGTTTCCAGGAAGTTTTTAAGATTCTCCACACCTGCCTCCACATCTAACTGCTGCACCAGCTGGGGGTGCTGTGTGGTCACTCCGGTGGGGCACAGTCCACTGTAACATACTCGATACTGCTGGCAGTTAATGGCTATAAGGGCCGCAGTGCCAATGTAAACTGCATCAGCACCCAGGGCCAGACACTTGGCAAAGTCACTAGAAGTGCGTAAACCACCCCCGGCAATGAGACTTATTTCCTTTTTGAGTTCCAGCTCTTCCAATTTCTGATGAGCCCTTGGTAGGGCGGCTATAATGGGCAGTCCCATATTTTCCCGCACATAAGTTGTGGTGGCTCCCGTACCTCCACCAAAACCATCCAGGGCAATGAAATCCACCCCGGCCAGGGCCAGGATTTCCACATCATCCTCCACATGACCACAGCCAATTTTAGCCCCTACTGGAACACCACCCGTGAGTTTTTTCAACTCAGACACTTTTTCTTCCAGTTCAGTGGGGCTGGTGATGTCCGGGTGGTGGGCGGGGGAGTAGGCAGCCTGTCCTTTTTCCAGCCCCCTGATCTGGGCCACCTCGGGGGTGATCTTCTCTGCCGGGAGGTAACTACCTTTACCGGGATAGGCTCCCTGCCCAAATCTAATCTCCACTGCTGCCGCAGATTGTAGCAGGGCCTGGTTTAAACCAAAACGTCCCGTAGAGTACTGTACTATCATTTCATCCGGTGCAATCTCTTTTTCCTCATCCAAAACCCCTCCCTCCCCAGTGTTAAACCCAATATTCATTAAGGCAGCTGTTCTGGAGATTACCCGGCGCACATTACGTGAAACCGCCCCGAAACTCATACCGGAGATTAAAATAGGTGAAGAAACTTTCAGGGGTTTCTGGGACTCCGGTCCAATGGTTACTTTTGTATCTACTGGATCTTCCTGGTTAAGGGGTATACGTTTGATCTGAGCAGGTAAAAAGTGCAGGTCATCCCAGGAAAATGATAATTTCTTGGTTGAACCCATAGAAGAAATACCACTTATATTATGGCTTTTATCCTTTATTTCAACCATTTTATTATAGAAAGAGGGATCTTCATCTTTATTTGGTTTGCGCAGGAAGGTTCCACTTTCACCCACCCTTTCCTTACCACAGTAGTAGTTATCTTTGAGGTGGTACTGGTAGAATAGAGGGCAAGTGTTACAGATACAGCCTTCCACTTTAATTTCACAATCACTGGACCCAGTGACACAGTAAAGCAATTTATCTCCACAACTTTTAGGGTAACTGGGACAGTAAGAACAGAGACATTTTTCCCGATTTTCGGGTGAGTCTTCAATATTCCCGGGGGCATCTGGTGAAGGGGTGACCATGGATTTTTACCTCTTTTTTAAGTTAATCATCATATTATTATATCCTGTCTTCTCAATATAATTTTATATATTTTGTGAGGTTGACCATGAAGTACAAGATAAAGGGTCCCCGGGAAAACCAGACCTTCGTAAACACCAGATCCTACCAGAAACTTCTATCAACCTTTAAAAAATTATCAAAAAACAGGGGGGAGATTGTCCATGTGGTGGGAGCCCCGGGTACTGGTAAATCCAGTAATATCTACGCTGCAGTGGACAGACTGGGCTTGAATTTTTACGAAGCTAAATTACCCCTTTCTTCCCCAGATTTAACAGGTGGGGATGTTTACCAGTTGATGGTAAACTCCATGAAGGAAGATCTAGATGTAAAATCCTCTGCTGACGTGTTCTATGAGTTGAATAAATTTGATGCAGTGTTATTCGCCGACCAGTTCCATGATTATCACTGCCTGGATGAGGAATGTGTTGGCTTCAGCCAGTGGACTGGTTATAATGGTTTGGAGCCATTTAAATTTTATTTAACCTGTATTCGAGAATACCTTAAACACAGGAGTGATTTTAAAAGGGTTAACCTGGTATTGCAGACTGCCTGGAGGATGGGTGAGAAAGATAACAAGAAGGACCTATTCGTGGACTATGGTGTTCTCTCCAGGGTGGCAGTGACTGTACTGGGGATCCCCTTTACTGTGGTGGAGATATCCTACTCCCCAGAGGAAACCATAAATATAGTAAAAAGCCATCTAAATGTTACCTCGGATGAGGTAAGGCAATCTATAAAAAAATATGGTAACAAACCCCGTTTTATATGCCAGGCACTGAAGGATGGATCATAATCTCATCTTCTTGCCTGGACGTTAATCCAAGCATCACTGGAGTATTAAATGATAAAAACATTGATCAAGTCCACCCGGATAACATGGGCCTCTAAAAATGCTAACATGTTTTTACTGGCACTTACCTATGCCTATTTCCTGGGAATACCTATCAATAATCCTTTCCAGATATTAGGAGGGCTTATATTGGTTTCTGCTCTTTGGGGTGCCCTGTACACCCTCAATGATCTCACGGATCTGGAGGTGGATCGCCGGGATCGACAGAAGCAGAGCCGGGCCTTCATTGAAAATGAGGTGGACAAAAAGATCATACTGCTTTTCTTTGGCCTGATTGTGGCCGGGGTGTTTATAATATCCTTTGTAGCATTCCCTTCATCATTCACCTTTTTAATGTCTCTAATGTTACTCAACCAGTTAGTTTACACTTTACCCCCAATCCGTTTGAAGGATTCCAATTTAGCCCCTTTTTTCAGCACAGCCACCAATTCAGTGTTGCGTTTGGCTTCCTGTGCCGTACTCCTGGGTGATGTGTTCCTGGTTCCCCTGAGTGTGTACGTGTTCATGTACCTGGCAGGAATGGGCACCTACCTCATGTACAAATCACGTTCCCGCGACGCCAGTATAGTGGGGTTCATGGGGGGTGGCTTACTCCTGTACATGCTTTACTCGGGTGACATGAATATAATACAATTTGCAGTGGCTATTCTGCCCTCTTTCCTGGCAGCAGTACCATTATATCTATCACTATTTACAAATAAGGACTACATGTTCCGTCTGGCAGATATTCTTTACCATCAGGTAGCCATGGTATTTTTCCTGTTCTGCATCATGGTGATTATTTTCTAAGGAATGCCTCTATTTATTTTCTAAGGACCCCTGTTTAATCAGTACCCTTATCCATTAAAAAGTACCCTTATCCATTAAAAAATCCTAAAAAAATTCAGGGAAACAATGGAAAATAAAAAAAGGAATGAGTAGTTGACTTGAAAAAATTAGAATAAAAAAAAAATTAGCTGATCTTCAAGTCTTAGAACAGTTTACCCAGTTTCAAAAGAGCCTTTGGTGAGATCTTAATCAGTTTTTTAACCATTTCTGCGGTGTTAATGGTTTCAAAGTCACTGTCCTTGAAAACATCAGCGATTTCATCCAGTTCTTCATCAGAAAGACTTAAAAGGTATTCCTTGGCCTTCAGGTATTTTTTGAATGATTCTCCCAGTTCATCATCGCAGAGTTTTTCATACACCTTAAGGTTTTTATGGGAGTAATCCCCGTCAGCCACTGCTTGGGCAGCCACCTGACCAGCAATACGGCCTCCTAGCATGCCACTAATAATACCTCCACCAGTGAGGGGGTTAACCATACTGGCTGCATCTCCGGTGACCAGGACGTTGTCTGCCACTTTTTTCTTCAGTAATCCACCCACGGGGTCTCCACCCACGTTAAGTTCCACTGGCTGAGCATTTTGAGTAGCTGGGTTGCTTTCCACAAACTCTAAAAGGTGTTGGTAGGCAGTTTTGTCGGTTCTGGTGGTTAAAATACCCAGGCCCACGTTGGCTATGTCATCGCCCTTGGGGAATATCCAGGCGTAACCACCAGGGGATATACTACCAAAGTGGAATTCAATACAGTCTGGTTCGGCCATCTGGACTCCGGCCATTTCAAACTGGGCACAGGATTCCATATTTTTAGGGGGTAAAGCTGTTCTAAGCCCAGCCCATCTTCCCACCCGGGATTCTGGACCATCGGCTGCAATCACTATCTTGGCTTTGATCTCCAATTCCTGGCCCATGTTCTCGGCAGTAACCACTACCTGATCACCTTCTCTCCTCATACCGGTGGCCAGGGTTTTGACCATGATCCGGGCACCGGCACGGGCGGCATCCATGGCCATGTGCTTGTCAAAGATCTTACGTTCCAGGATGTATCCTGCTTCCGGGAGTTTCACCTTATCCTCGGTTAAATTGACAGCCGTGCCGTTGGGGGAGACCATCCGCACTCCATTGGCTTCGCGGGTTACCCATCGTGGGGATGGTTCAATGCCCAGCTTCTTAAGGCCGTCTTTAGAAACTCCTTCTGCACATCTTTTGGGAGATCCTATCTCTGATTTTTTATCAATGACCATTACTTTGACTCCGCCTAGGGCAGCGTGTTTAGCGGCAGTTGAACCGGCAGGACCGGCACCTATAACCAGAACATCAGTTTCCATCATTTAATCATCACCTTGCAGGGCCTGCACTGGGCAAACCTTGATACATATTCCACAATCTTTACATTCATCATGGTTGATCTTCAAGCTGATTTCCCGTACTTCTATAAGGTTTTGGGGACAAACACCAGCGCATTCCCCACAGTACATGCACCATTCATTAACTATCATTGTATCATTCCATACTACATTTTCCGGATTAAGTTAGTTGACTTAACTTTTTTGCAGATTAAGCTGAATTAACTTTTCCAGATTAATTTGCATTATTTTTTTAAAAATTCTCAAAAAAATATAACTAATCAAACAACATTCTTTCTTACATATTATTTTTACTTTTTTAAATCTATGGGATGGTAGTATATCCTAAAGAGGACCTTTGTGAAAATTATCAATTAACCAAATCAGGTAACTGGATTATATACATTCTAAATAAGGAATATTGGATTATGAACATCCTAACTAAGGATTATGGGATTATAAACGTTCTGAATATGGATATTAAATTAATCATCGGTGATAAAGAGATAATTGTCTATTAGGTTCAAATATAGTATTTATTACTCTATTAAAAGGATATTAATCTATTAAAATAGAATTCACTTTTTATCTTCATTAAGTTCAATCTTTAATTCAAGCTCTAATTCAATCTTTAAATTAAATGAGTAACTGTTTACCTTGACTAATCTCCTAAATGTTACCAACTGTTTAGTTGGTCGTCGTGTTGCCGGTTTGGGTATTGGTACTGGTCTGTTGCTGTGTCTGGGTGTTGGTACGCTGGGTGTTATAGTAACGAGTTGATGTGCTTGTTTTGTGAGTGCTGGTGCTTTGAGATGTTGATTGTTTAGTGCTCTGATTGGTTTTGATGGTGGTGTTGTTGGCGTTGGTGGAATTGGTGGATATATTGCTGTTTGAAAGATTATCATCATCTGGTGACTCAGCAGGACTGTAACCCATGCCCACTATGGATCCAGCCACCACTCCTACCAGTAGAATAGGTATAATTATCAAATCTTTCCTGATCATGGAAACCACTCTTTTGATTATCTGGTTATCTTTATATTTATATTTTTCCAGGGTTTTCAGGACAAACTCTCCCCATATTCTGCCACATCACTCCAATTCATCATTAAAATCAGTTTTTCTCTTCTGCATGTCAGTATAAGCATTGTTCGGGGTTAATAAAATAATATAATAGGGGAGGATTATCCTATGGGTAACTGTAATAAATATGGAACTAACTTCTACCCTTAAGGGTCTATCCTGAGGATATTTTCAGGGTGTATTTTCTAGGACACTTAACTATCAAAAACACCTAATATTTAAAAAAAGGTTTAAAGTGTTATTCCCTGGCTTTTCCATCCCTACAGAAATAACCCGGTGGTTCACCACTGAATAAATTATTTTCTTTCCACACTAAACATTTATCGCACTGGCACTGATTCCCGGATCCAGATTCTTCCAGATAATCTTTCCCCTTAGCACAGTACAATGCAGGAATCCTCTCTTCTTCAATCATAATCCGGGAGTCCACATCTTCCTGGGTGATCTCCTGCATCATCTTCATTTTGTCCCTAACTGTTTTTGATTTTTCCTGTACCGGACAGGAGTCACACAGACATTCTGTGAGGTTTTCTAAGTTGAATTCAACCGCCATACTCTTAACCTCCTCCTATTATAAGGTATAATATGAAGTTTTTACCTTTAATAATCCTGTAAAAAGGGAGTTACTTGGGTTTAAATTACTCGTAGGAAAAATCAGAACACTAATATTTGGGGGCAATTCCTTCTAATTTAAATTATTTTTAAAAATAAATATTCCAAATGGAGTGGGATGGAATCTCCCTACTTCATCAATCCTCTTCTTTTTCATCCTCACGGGATTTAAACACGTACCCACATTCACTACAGGTCAATGTCTGGGTCCGGCCAAAAGCCCGGTGCTGGGAGTCTAATTGCCTTTTAAGGGTCTTATCCTGTGAACCACATTTAGGGCATTTTTCATTCAACTTACCTAAATTCATTGTAATTATCTCCATTCGCGTTCAATGCTTTTTAAAGGGGTTATACTTGTTTTAAATACTATTAATTGGATTACAGGTCATGTTTTCCAGTTAATTCGTTGTTAATGGATTTGTTTGGTTCTGGGTGGTGTTTTGGGTGGTGTCATTGGTGGTTGTGGGGGTGGTGGTTGATGATTGCTGGCTTTGAGCCGCGGGAACGGATGATACTGCTTGTTGGGGGGTTAGGGGGTTTTTAAACAGGGTAAACTGGCTGGAATTGTTAGAGTTATTGGTGGTGTTATTTGAACCGCTGGATTCTGCGAAGTAACCTAAGGCAACCACTCCTAAAATAAGAAGAAGGCCTATAATTACTGGTGTACTTCTTTTCATATCAAGTCATCTCTCTTTTAATTTTCTTTTTCTATTTTTTTTTCTTGTTAGGGAAGTATAATTTTTTGTGAATACTTTCTATTTAATTTTTTTGACTGGGAAAAATTGGGATTTTAAAGTTACTATAAAATCAATCAGGAGGGTTTGAGCATGATGGACATTATCCCCTTCTCTGCCTTTCCTGATGGATCCGGAACCATACCCATACTGGATCCCAGCATCTCCTTGGTGGCTCGCTTGGTTATCTCCTTGAAGATCATCTTATAGGCTCCGCAGTGGGGGTCTACTCCAGTGATCTCCGCTTTACCAGTTTTTTCATTGATGGAAAGACCATTGTAGGGACAGCCACCCCGGCAGAATTTTATGTAGGAACATCTCTTGCATTCAATGTCCACGTAGTCCTTAAAGTCATGGAGAAGCTTCCAGGCATCAGACTGGGCCAGATCATCCATGCTGGGATGGTCCTGGACATTCCCCATCACGTACTCCGGCATTCCCACGAAACGGTAACAGGGATAAATACTACCATCCGGGCCCACGGCAAAGGTATCACCCATACAGTCCACGAAGGTGCAGACTACTCCTCTGCGGATAAAAACACATTTACAGAGGTGGTCAATGTTTTTAAGCTCAATCTCATCCATATGCTCCAGGTACTGGTCCAAAAGATATATCAAAAGTTCCCCGTACTCTTCAGGGGATAAAGCCCATTTTTCAGGGTTTTCATCACGCAGAGAGGGGAGTGCCGGGTGTAACTTGAGGTTCAAACCATTTTCCAGGAAGAAGTTGAAGATTTCTTCCTTGTACTGGATGGAGTAGGAAGTGAAGGTGGAAATAAAACTAACACTCAGGCCTTGTTCCCGGGCAATTTCGTATCCTTTCATGGTCCTCTGGTAGTAACCCTTTCCCCTTTGCAGGTCGTTAAGTTCCTCGGGGCCGTCCAGACTGGAACCAATGGGTATGTTGTACTCCTTGAATAACCGGGCCAGTTCGGGGGTCATGTTCCACAGGTTGGTCTGCAGGGCTAGAGCCGGTTTCAGATGGCCTAACTCCTGTGTTAGAAGTGGCAGTGCCTGGGAGAAAAAATCGTAACCTGCCAGGAGCGGTTCCCCACCGTGGAAGGTGAAGGTCACTGGCTCCTTGCGGAAGCCCTTAAGCCATTCTACAGTTTCTTTAATAATATCCACACTCATAACTGGGGATCCTTCTTCAGAACTCCAGCAGTACTCGCAGTTGGAAGGACAGCCTAGGGTGGGGACCAGCATAACGTGAAAAGCCATAAAAATTCACCATATCTTTTATATTACTTGGAATTGGTAATGGAATGTTATTCTCTTAACCCTCTTTGGGGAATAATATTAACTAAAATTTAATCATTTTAATAATATCTCACCTTACTATAAATTGGTTTTTCTTTCCTGGTTCTACGGTAGACCGATGGAAAGTTTTCATGGTTCGGGTAAACCCAATAAATATGTCTTTATACTTCCCAATTTTTAGTTAGATATAGTTAAAATCATATTTTCAAATAGTGTGGTAATATCAGGGGATAAAACACCACAAACATATCTTACATGATTAATAATCTACAAAAGGTATTTATAGAAAGAGGAATAACATTTTTATCTTCTATTATAGTTGTTGGTCACATTTTAGTTAATTTTTTGGATGGTTTTAATGATTAAAGGTGCAAGAGAAATCTTTAAAAATGATATGAAAGCTATCAAGAATACTCCCGTAGTTTTAATTGTATTAGTGGCGATTATTCTTATTCCATCACTCTACGCGCTCCTGAACATCCAGGCTACCTGGGATCCCTATGCCACAACTTCCAACCTTAAGGTGGCCGTGGCCAATGGAGATTCTGGTTACACTCTTAACGGGACCCAGTACAACGTTGGCAACATGCTGGTTGAAGAATTGAAAAATAACGATAAATTCAACTGGCAATTTGTTGATGAAGAAACAGCGCAAAACGGAGTTAAGAATGGAGACTACTACGCTGCTCTCATAATACCGGGTAACTTTAGCCAGGCTGTACTATCCATTGACACCACCAACCCCCAGCAGGCCACCATAGAATATGTGGTTAATGATAAAATCAATGCCATTGCCCCTAAAATGACCAACACCGGGGCAGATACCCTGCAGACCAAAATCAACAGTGAAATCGTGGAAACTGTGGATGGTATCATATTCGGTAAACTCAGTGATGTGGGAGAACTGGCCAAGGAAAACAAGGCACAGTTTCTTAAAACAAAATACATGTTAAATGAGTTGAACGGGAAGTTGGGAGAGGTAGATAACAGTCTCAACCAGGGTAACTCCCTTATGAATACAGTGAACCAGATCTGGCCCCAGTTCAGTGCCAAGTTACCCCAGATACAGAGTCAAGCTAATACCCTTAAAGCCAAATACGACACACTGTACAGCTACATTCAGAACAACCCCTCCGAGGCTCTTTCCACAGTTCAGGACATGGAATCAATTGACACTACCATCATAACTGGTTTGAGATATATTGACTCTCTTTTAACCGCACTTTACAATGCCACCGGGGATGAGGATCTTATACCCATCATAAACAAGGTTGAAGATGGCATTACCAAAGCAAACACAGTGCTCACCCTCCTGCAAGAAGTGGAGCAGGATATAAAAACCAGCAATGATCCTTCCGGTAAGTTAAGCCAGCTTAAAAGTTCCATTGACGAAATGGATGCTGCTATCAACTTACTGGCCAATAATCGAGACAATATAAACCAGATTGTCAGTGAAGCATCATCTAAACTGAGCATGGCCAATACCAAATGGCCGGAGGTTAAAAGTTCCGTTCAACTGGCAACGGCCAAGGTCAATTCCATTGATGAAGCCGATCTCGACCGGTTAATTGCCTTTTCCGAAACCGATCAAAATGGTGTGAAAAGCTACTTTGAAAGCCCGGTAAAACTGGAAAAAACCCATTACTATCCGGTGGATAACTATGGTTCTGCTCTTTCACCATTCTATATTGCCATATCCCTATGGATTGGCTGTATTATCGCAGTGGCCATGATCTCCATGCGGGTTAAAACCAGAAAAGAATACAGTGCCGAAACAGTGTATATGGGTAGAATGGGCTTATTTTTAGTGTTAGGACTATTACAATCAGTGGTAGTTGTAGTGGGGGCCTTGCTCATGCATGTACAGGTCTCATCCCCGTTACTGTTTGCCATAACCACGATTTATATCGGTTTGTGTGCCATGGTGGTGGTCTACTCCCTGACATCGGCCTTTGGAAACGCAGGAAAGGCTATGGCCATTGTAATACTGGTTCTGCAGATAACTGCCACGGGAGGAGTGTTCCCCCCAGAACTCTTACCTTCCTTTTTCCAGACCATAAATCCCTACCTCCCCCTGACCTACGCAGTGGGGGCTCTGAGGGAGGTAGTTGCCGGAGTCTTATGGGGCAACTTCTGGAGATGCATGGGAGCACTGGCTATATTCCCGGCAGTGAGCTTTGTTCTAACCCTGATTATCAAGGAAAAAGTTGATAAACGGGCACAGTGGACAGAAGAAAAGCTTAAAGAAAGTGGACTATTCTAAAACTACTTATTTTTTTTTATTTTTTCTTATTTTCTTAGGTTTTTCTTGTTTTCTGAGGATGGATTTATCTCACCGTATATTACATTTATTTTCAAGTCTCGGGTGAGGTTCTATTTTTGTGAATTAGGGGTACTTCTCAACCACACTCTCTACCACAACGCCCATGTCCCGGGGGGTGTATAAATTAGGGCATGTACCTCAACAGAGCAGGTGATTCATTTTGAAAGTAAGCCAGGGAGTACTTTTTGGTAGGGAAGTGTATCTTTATCATCCGGAATACTTTAATGAACATGATGAAGTTATTATTTTCACCAGAGAAGAGTTCAGGCGGATGTACCAGTCTATGGGTGCCCAGATGGAGCAGATCAACCGGACGTACCTGACCATGGATCCGGGTGAAGAATGGAGGGTTATGGGGGTTTGGTTTAAAATCATGGAAAGTATTCACCGTTTAAATTTAAATCTGGATGATATTTTCAGTAATAAACCATTGCAATCCTACTTGGACGCCTATATTCAAGATACCATTGATTCACCACCAATGGTTTTCCCTTCTTCTTTGAACGAAATGGTTACTCCTGAATCCCTGGGTGTTAACTGGTCCCGGGGACAGGTAGAATACTGATAATCTTAGGTTCAGTGGTTATTTAAATAAACTGACATGATAATCGTCTAAGCGTTGATAAAAATGAGGTGCAGTTACGGAATTGTTCAGGAGAAGAAGATAATCACTTATCAACCCCATCTCTTCCAGAATCACCAGGATTTGCTGGTATTCCCTGCAGAGGATTTCCGGAAATGGCACAGCCAGATCACCGAGTACCTGGACGGGGTTTACCAGGTAAATGCCCATAAACAGGAGAAGAAAATACCCGTAGATGAGGATGATTTAAATCTGGTGCTGGGGGTGCTGTGTGAAATTACCCTGGAAATGGAAGAACTCTTTAACCCGGCAAAGGAGACAGATAAAACCTACTACTATATTTCAACCATGGATGAAGATTATAAAAAGATCAAAACCACATTCTATGGAAGATACCGCTATAAAATAGAGAGAAAAGCCCTCCCTATTACACCCGAATTAAAATACCAGCACATCCTGGAAATCGTGGAATACGCTCATAAATTATGGGGTCAGAATAACCGGGGCCTTAAACTGGACATGGGTCCCCGAAAGGAATAAATCATTAAGATTGAAGGTGGATTGGAAGAGTTTAGGTTCCCTATTTCCCACGGAACTTGGCCCCTATAACAAACTATTACTCTCTTTCACAACATATACACAGTGGGAGATGAGTTATATGCGATCCATCTGGTCAGGCTCTATAAAATTTGGAACTATTTTTATACCCATCAGACTGTATGCTGCCAGTGAAAACCTCCATATCGGTTTTCACCTGGTCCATAAAACAGATTGTGGTCGAGTTCACTACAAAAAGGTTTGCGAAAAGGATGGTAAAGAATTAGAACCCCATGAAATCGCTAAAGCAATAGACATCGCCGGGGAATGCATCCAGTTCACCGATGAAGAGATAAAAAATCTCCACCCCTTCTCCACCAGAACCATGGAAATACTGGGATTCTGTGAACATGATGAAGTACCCCAGATATCCCTTTCCAAACCCTACTACCTGGGAACTGAAAACCCCAAAAAGGGGGGCACTGGTCAGAGTTTCCACCTGCTCCGGGAAGTTATGGAAAGGAAGGAGAAGGTGGCAGTGGTGAAATGGGTGCAGCGCAACAACGAGTATATTGGAATGCTACAGTCCTATGAGGAAGGATTCCTCCTGAAACAGTTACTGTATTTTGAACAGGTACGATCACCACAGGAGGTGGAAATCATTCCCGGAGAGGTTGACCCAACTCTCCTTAAAAAGGCTTCTGTGGTGGTGGAGAACATGATCTTTGATTTTGACTGGACCAGTTACACCGAAACCTACACCCAACAGTTAAAGGAACTTATTGAGAAAAAAGCTGCTGGTGAAGAATTAATACCTGAAATCAAGCCTCCAGAAACCAGGTCACTGGAAAAAGAACTGGAAAAAATGTTGGCCATGATGGAAGAGTAGGTGCAAGGCCATGGAAATGATGGAGCCCATGCTCAGTAAACTGGCAGAGGGGGATGTTCACCTGGAGGGTGTCTGGGTAAGCGAGCCTAAACTGGATGGTGAGAGGATCATCGCCATGCGCGAAGGGAACCAGATTGACCTGTGGACCCGCAGACACGTGGAAGTTTCATACAAATTCCCTGAAATCATTTCCAGCCTTAAAAAAAATATAAAGGGGGATAACTGGATTTTGGATGGGGAACTAACTGTTCCCGGGGGGTTCCGGAAACTTTTAAAACGTAATGTTGAAGATAGGTTTAAAATCTCTCTCCTGGCCAAGAAACTCCCGGCAACCCTTAACCTCTTTGATATCCTCCGGTTTCAGGGGGAGGATCTAACCTCCCAAGCACTGGTTCAGCGCAAGAAAATATTATTAAAGGCCGTTCAGGAAGAGGGTCATGTTAAGATAGTCCCCTTTAAAACAGTAAACTCAAAAAAAATTAAAGACCATTTCATTGAATCTATCCAAAAGGGTTATGAAGGATTGATACTTAAAAATGCCAGTTCAAAATACGAATCAGGGAAAAGATCACCCCACTGGTTAAAGATCAAAAGATCAGAGACCATAGATGTTAACGTAGTAGGAGCCACCAAAAGCACGGGAAGCATAGCCTTTGGGGCGTTAATACTGGAGAAAGATGGCCAGTACTTTGGCAAGGTAGGTACTGGATTCAGTGATTTAGATAGAAAGGAGATACTGAAATTTTTAGAAAAAAATAGGGGAGTAGCTGATATTCCATTTCCCTCTGATCTGGATATTCTCCTGACCACCCGACAGTTACCAGCTGAAATAAAGGCCAATGAAATTGTGAAGGGTAAACCCCGGGCCCCGGTATGGGTGCGATTTAGATGGGCTTAATAAATAGGGTTTAAAAAAATAATTTACCTAACATGGGAACCTAACACAATTGAAAATCTAACCCATTGGAAATCCAAACAGTTCTACCTTTAGGATGTTTGTTCTTGTCGAATGGGTGTTTTTTCAACTTTTTTTAGGTCTTACCCATTATAATTTTTCCCCACCAGAAGTGGTGGTTAATTTGACGTGTTCCACACCCTTAAGCCTCATGATCTTTTCGGTTAGGTCCCTGATTTGCTGGGCATCTCCCTTGACTACTATAACTTCCAGGCATTTATTTTCAGTCATATGGATATGCATATTGGCGTTTATATATTCCCGGAACTGGTGCTGGATATTGGTGAGATCTTCCATCACACCGGTGTAATGGTGGTCGTAGATAACAGCCACTATTCCCACCCGATCTCCTTCCATATCCCTCATCCACTGGTAGCGCACTATGTAGTCTTTCAAGGCATCTCTGATACCCTTTGATCGGGAATTGTATCCCCGGTCCTTTAGGACATCATCGAATTCAGTTAAAAGCTTTTTGGGCAATGACATGCTTATTCTCATCATATACACCACTAGTTAATATACTTGTTATAACTATTATTAAGTTATTAATTAATAAATATTTTCCTCCGAGGGCAAAAATTAGTATTAACACAACCCTGCTGTTTCATCTTTCCTTAAAGAACAGGGGTTATAAGGGATGAAAATTATTTTTTCAAGTTTTTCGTGATCTGTATCTGATTTTTTGGAAAATAAGGTCATCAAACTAAATTTAAGGATGTGGAAGAAGGTGAACACATCATTACATTTATATATGCTTCTCCATGATAGTAAGGATGATAATAATTTAAGGGGAGGTGAAATAATGGACAGAAAAATTATAGCCTTAATTATTGTTGTTCTGTTAGTCATTGTGGGAGTGGGGGCTTATTTTATTTATAGCAGTTCTCAAACCCCTAATATAACCGTGAATAATTCTACCAACTTACCAACCACTACTACCTACAAACACAATGAATCCAACCATCCCAGTCACACCAATGTAACCAACAACACCAAGACCAATATTACATCCCAGCAGGCCATGAGTATTGTTAATAAACTGTTAAAAGATGATGGATTCACTGACTACTCAGCATCAACTCCTCATCTAATGAAAGCACCGAACAACAAGATGGTATGGCATGTGCCAGTGTTGGACTCCAACAAAAAGTATGCATGGTCCGTGGATGTTGATGCCCAAACCGGTGAGATTTATACTCTGTATTAAACCCTCATCTAATCCTTATTTTTTTTGATTACAATTAAAAACAGTTTTTAGTTGTAAATAAAGCTTGATTTTGTTATTTGGTAGTAAAAAAGACTTAGCTTACTCTTTTTCAGTAAATAATTTAATAGAAGTTAATATTAACATCACGCCTAATATAATCTTTAACAATCCTGAAGGAGAATAAACAACTAAAATAGCACCTATGGAAGCTCCAATTATGGAACTTATGCCCATGGGCACCACTAACGAACTGATCTCCGACCGTTCAGAGTACATCTTATTGCGGCTATGTCTGGTTATTCCCACGATCATGGTGGGTACACTGATGATTAAACTCAATGTTCCGGCTAATTTAACATCTATCCCAAATATGAGGATCAATATGGGAATTATAACCTCTCCTCCGGCAACTCCTAAAAGGCTGCTGATAATTCCAATTAGTACCCCACAGGCCACCGCTACCAACAGCTCCATATACAGGGTACTGAATATTATTCCCGTTGATGGGAAGGGGAATAGACTCTCGCTGATTAATAGTAATCCCATAATGGCCAGCAGGGTTAGGAGTACTTTTTTAAACAGAACATCGGATATTTTAGTGGATATTCCAATTCCATAGTAGGCCCCGGTTGTGGAACCGGCAATGAGTGCCACCACCAACAGCATCTGGGGATAAATAGCCGAAATATCGAAGTTATTCATTCTAAAGTAAATAGCCGAAACTACGGTAATTAAGCTTACTAACATATTTAAGGCCACAGCCTTTTTGGCCGGTTTATTAAAGGTTTTTAAAAGGAAGGGTAACCTATACTCAGCCCCACCTAAACCTATTAAACCACCTAAACAGCCAATTGGCGCTCCGATAGCAAAAGACAAGAGTGATGTTTTTTTATCCATTGAAGGTACCTGAAAGGAATCTTTAAATTTATTATGGAATTTGTAATGAGAGTTAACTAATTTAGAAATCTTTATATATTTAAACTTTTACATTAATTAATGACGATGCCAATTAGAAAGAGGGGCACTTACCTCCGCTCCTCATCTCTTTTTGGTTTATCTAAATTTATTGATTCTAATTTAAATCTCTTAATTTTGTGCCCTTTTTTTAGGAACTTAAATAAGGAATTATCAAGACTTAAAAAAATCTCTCTTCGTTTAGGTTACAGGAATTACCTGGGAATAACTAATCTTTTAAAGGAATAGAAATCATTAAACCTTAACCGAAGGAAGAAAAGGTAAGAAATCAGGGAAATTTGTTAAATTAAGGAATGATACCAACTTTCAAATACTTTCCCACCCATAAAAAATAATCACACCTACCACGGGTAGCAGTCTGGGGGAAGTCATGAAGACCAAACAAGGAGAAGTTAACCCGAAAAAAGAACCAGGATTTGGGCGGGAACTTTATTCAGTTAGAGAATCTTACTGGATATTTTACCAGGGGATGCGGACCATTAGATTCATGTTTAAGGCCAGAAGGAACAGGGAATTAGACCAAAAATTTACAGAAAGACTCATGTTAAGGGTGACGGAGGTCAATGACTGTGCCCTGTGTTCCTATGCTCACTCCAAAAGGGCCCTGGAGAGTGGAATGACCAGTGAAGAAATCCAAAAAATGCTCCAGGGTATAATGGAAGATGTTCCTGCTTTAGAACTGCCGGCAGTGATGTTTGCCCAGCACTACGCCGATACCCGTGGAAACCCCACCCCCGAATCATGGGAACGTATAGTGGAAATCTACGGGCCATCCAAAGCCAAAGGTATCCTGGGCGCCATACGCACCATAATGATTGGAAACACCTACGGTATTCCCTGGAGTTCATTTTTCAACCGGTTGAGGGGTAAAGCAGACCCCCGGAGCAGTTTATCCTATGAAATCAGTATGATTTTAGCCACATTTCTAATTCCCCTATCCTTTATCCATGCCTTACTGTCCGATATCTTTAGAGTACCCCTCAAGTAGTCCTAATCATTATTCCCATCCAATAATATCTTCCGGGAGGTTGAATACATGGTATCAAAGAAAGTTCAAACAGTAGACGAGTACATATCTTCATTTCCCCCAGATATTCAGGGTATTTTGGAGGAAATAAGGGAAACTATCCGGGAATCAGCACCCGAAGCTGAAGAAACCATTAGCTACGGAATGCCCACCTTCCGTTTAAAAGGTAATTTGGTGCATTTTGCTGCCTATAAAAATCATATAGGATTTTATCCCACTCCTTCCGCAATAAAAGCCTTTAAAGAAGAACTTTCACACTACAACACATCAAAAGGGACCGTACAATTTCCCCGGGAGGAACCGGTACCCCTGGACCTGGTGAGAAAGATGGTACTTTTTAGGGTGCAGGAAAACCTGAAAAAATAACTCTCGAAGATACTTGGAATTTTTATTAAATCAGTTTATTTCAAACCCGGTTTATGTAGGGGATAGGGTCAAAAACATTGGAATAGGAATTTATTCCGGGGTGATGGCCACGGCATCTATTTCAACCAGCCAATCGGGATTACCCAGTCCGGAGATGAAAAGAACGGTTACAGTTGGGAAATTAGTGTTCCCTTTCCATTTTTCCTGGAAAACCTGAAAACCCTCCTGTGGATTCTGTCCCTGAACAAGGTAAATGTTGAATTTAACCACATTCTCCAGTTTAGCATGGCATTCTTCCAGAATGTTGTCAATATTGGATAGGACCTGTTCTGTCTGCTTTTTAAGATCACCCTTTCCTACCAGAACTCCCTTTTCATCAACAGCATTCTGTCCACCAATATAAATTGTCTGATGATTTCCCTTAACTGATATTGCATGGGAGTAACCCATGGGTTTGACCATATTCTCCGGGTTTATGTAGTTTGTTTCCATTAAAACCTCTCCAGCACGATCATTGCTGTCTTTAATCCTGTATTTTAAGGAATAAAGAATGTTACTTTAACCTCGGGATATTCGGAGTAAAAAGTTTGTATCGCTGTTAACTTTTACACGTTTTTCCCCATTTCATAAGCTTCGGACATGGCTTCGCTTTCTTTGATGTCACCCACATTCCAGGCACCAGTTCCGTAGATAATACCCTTTTCATCTGCACCGTTAAGGCAGGATGTGAATCCCCTGAAACCTTCCACTGTCCTTTCCATGGCTGCCTTTTGAGGGTTGGCTGCGGTGAGAATGAAATACATTTCTTTGTTACTGATTTCAGTGTAACGGGCATAGGTTCGGTCAATGAGTGTTTTCAGTTGGGCGTTCATGGTGTAAAAGTAAACTGGTGTGGCCATGACAATCACGTCAGCGGCAGCCATCTTATCCATGATTTCGCCCATGTCATCATTTTGAGCACATTTACCACCGTTTCCCTGACAGGTATCACAGGCCACACAGTAGTTGATTTCTTTATCCCTCAGGAAAATTTTTTCAGCTTTATGTCCTGCTTCTTCTGCTCCAAGGATGAACTCATCGCATAAAATATCTGAATTTCCGCCTTTTCGGGGGCTGGCCGATAACACTACTATATTTTTACTCATCAAGTTAACCTCCATTTTTATTTGGAATATCTAATAAAAGCTAAAATAATATCACCTTTTGGCTCGGATTCCCATTAATCCACCCAGGGCTCCCAGAGTGATGCTTATGATCAGGGATAGCTGAAGAATAATATAAGCTGCTACCACGGCATCAACCCCGGGTATTAGGTTGATATTTAGGGATATTAAATTTATGAGGCTGTTAATGGCTTCAAATCCGGTTATCAATATTAAAGTGATAATTAGACCACCAATCATTCCGGACATTGTTCCCACAATAACCCCGTCTTTTATATCTATTTTACTGTAATTTTCATATTTCTGGCTAAAGTACGCTGCCAGGAACCCTCCTATTAACGGGCCTAAAAAGAAGAGAGGGTAAAATAATATAATTAGAACGATAGTTAGGGCTGCGTTAAGGAGTCCACTTAGTCCGATGATTTTCCAGTCTGCCATTATAATCCTCAATTTTAATGATTTATATATTATGATTATTGTTTTATGCTGCATTATTTTATCGCATTTTGATTAGCATAAATGTTTTAGTGTTTTTCACCGGAAATTATGTATTTGTAGATATGGTGAGAGGATAAGACAAAGTTAAGCATTGATTCAGTGTATTTTCTGGCGGCGTCAACATCTTCCAAGTCGTAATTTTTAAGGGACATGGCCTTATTGAATTTTTTTCTCAATTCTTCTTCTAAAACCCTTTTTAAAAACCCTATGGTTTCAGTGGGGTCTTCTTTTTCAATGTCTTCCTCTGCCCGAGGTACAACTGGCCCCCAATCCAAACCTGCTGGTTTAAGGCCGGTGTAGGGTGCGCCTTCACCTTCACGATGCAGTCGCACTGCGGTTTCAAAGAACCAGAGATCTGCAACTTCTGCCGCGTCTTCACCTAACTTCCTAGCCCTAAGCGTTTTATTAAAACTTTGGCTTAACTCTTTTTCTGCAGTTTCAGGTACAAAGGGAAGTGCATAATTCACATCCCTCATTTCTAAAGCCTTTTTACAGGCATTAACAACCGGTCCGTCCATGGTATCGCAATGGGGGGCCATTTTAAACACCTCCAACTGGTTACATATAATAAAATATGGAGTTCAAAATCATTATCTCTTCTATTTCCTAATCAGAGTTGATATTAACTCGGTAAGGATTAATGGGAGGAAGTGATGGTAATATTTGATATGTAGTTCTACCTAATGGAGTAAGCCATTTTCAGGAGTGGAACGGTCTAAAACTTAGGGGAGGACCATATCTGAAATTTTCACCTCAGGGTGATGATAATTTTTAATACCCAGATCAGAGTCTCCCGGGTTGATGGCTCCATTCGGGCACCAGTTTAGGCAGGCGAAACAACTTAGGCAGTGATCCGACCACTTTGGCTTGTTATCCACTAGTTCAATGTTGTTCTGGGTGCAGATTTTTTGACAAGTTCCACAGCCAGTGCAGTTTTCATTGGAGGTGAAGGCCAGTGAATCCACACCTTTAAAGAGCACCTGATTAAGGAATCTTAAATAAACAGGGATTAATTTCAAGTTTTGTGTTTTAAACATGTGGAAAAACAGGCTACTGGTCTCTATTTCCCCTTTTTGCCTGTTTTTTATAACCGCAGAAACCTTCTTGACCCTGTTTTTCCATTGACTGAACATCATTTCCTGTTGAGTTTCGGTCACCTTTCTGGATCCTAATCCATTCTGGGGCATACCCACGGCAAATCCTGCAGATAGATGCCCGCCATATGAATTAATGATTGTTTCCAGATGTTTTAGAGATTTAGAGGTGGTTACTCCGTAGGTGCATAGAGCGAAAATGTACTTGGACTGGATATCTTTAATT